>Ga0214923_10002798_pt1 | contig 22634 bp, 22 predicted proteins | sample LL1510_MetaG_FD_177993 | JGI IMG/M metagenome (GOLD analysis project Ga0214923, IMG submission 177993) | Freshwater microbial communities from Lake Lanier, Atlanta, Georgia, United States - LL-1510 | ecosystem: Environmental > Aquatic > Freshwater > Lake | place: USA: Georgia | collected...
CATTCAGCTGCGTGGGCAGAAGTACTTTGGTTTTATTGGTGATCTTCTTTCGAATATCTGCTGGGTCGATAAGTCGGTCCTTGCGGCACTCCACCAAAACCGGCTTGGCCCCGGCAAAATGCACCGCCGAGGCTGTGGCGATATAGGTATGGGAAGCAAGGATTACCTCGTCTCCAGGACCGATCCCCGCAGCCAGCAGAGCGAGAATCATCGATTCGGTTCCATCGGCCACTCCAATGGCGTGCCGGGAGTCCGCGAATTTTGCGACCTCAGATTCAAAGGTCTCTAGCTCCTTCTGCAGAATAAATGCGCCCTTTTCCATCACCCCGGTGGCAACACGCAGGATTTCCTCCTTTTGGGGAGCCAATATGTGGGTGTAGCGGAAAAATGGAATGTTCAAGAGGCAGGTAGTAATTTGGCGGCCCAATATACGACCTTAAAGCTGGTATTTTCACAATTTTTGTCGATTCGGGTGGGTCGCTCATACTTCCCGGGGTCAAAATCAAGCCGTACGGGCATGGGAACCAGGCCGCCGAACACCATACGCTTCAACCACTTCTTTCCCCGCATTGTCCTAGGAATCAGGCCCCATCTGGTGGCATGTTTTTTTAAGAAACGCAGGAAGGTGCCGCGTAACCCCGCTCGCAAAACAGCACAGCTTCCGTAGGTTTCTACCTCAAATTTTTTAGCCATCAAAAGTTGGGTCATCTCCGGGACATTATAATATCGGGTGGAGAATGGGCTGGGGGTGAAATCATCAAGGGAGCAGTTGCTGCTGCAGAGCAGGAAAATTCCTCCGGGGTTAAGGAGTGAACGGATATCGTCGAGCAAACGGTCAAAGGAAGGAAAATAATACAGGGCTTCTAAAAGAAGTATTAGGTCAAAACGCCTACCTATCACACAGCCAAGCGTTCCATCACTTTTAATGAAGCGTGCTTCTCGCGGAAAGTTCCGGCGGGCGATGGCAAGCATAGGCTCACTCACATCTAATCCCACGACATCGCGGGCCACCTCCGCGTAACAGCCCATACCCTGCGCTGTCCCGCATGCAATTTCTAGCACTCTCTTGCCGGTGGCGAATTCCCGGGCCCACCCGTATCTGGAAAGCATCCTGAGAATTTGTTCGGAAGCAACACATGTGCCCGCCTTCTCCGTGACCTCGCTAAAAGGATCTTTCTGCATATCTTTTTGCTAACAGTACAAATTTATAAATTTTTTTGCAAATAAATTTAGTATCCTAATATAAATATTGAAGGCTGGAGGGGCAAGGTGAGTAGGCGGTAGTATTGGCACTACTGCTAGCACGGGCTAGAAAGATCGGTAAAACATCGGCAGTTAATTGGGATAATAATTTTTTCATTTGAGCCACCCTTTAGGCTAGTCGGGTGTACATAAAAATGCGCATTTACCATGCGGCTATTTGCATGGGTGTTGGGCATACAGCCCTTCAATGGTTGGATCGGAGGGGCCACCTCGACGGGGATCAAGCCATCTTTGAAGACTTCTTCGGACCTGAAAGGACGAAGACCGACTGCCATGCCCACCAGCGGATGCCGGGTATGGAAAGCACGGCACGATCAATCGTTTCGAGGGTGACCAGCAATGGCTTGAACGCCGGTGTATTCCTGAATGGGGTCGCCGCAATGGTGAAGAGGTGATACCAGTAGATCTCTACCCGATTGAACCACTGCTTGGCGCCTAAGATGTCTCGGCGCTTGAGGATACGTCCAACCTCATTCGCCGTGCGCATCTGCGGCGTCAGCTTGCGATAGGCGTGAATAACTGGGTTGTGGCCGAGAGACTCGGTGCAGATTGCCGAGCCCCCGGGTCGAAGGACGCGAGCCATCTCGCGGAAAGTCGCCTGCGTATCCACGTGATGCAGTGCTCCATACTCGGAAACGAGATCGAATGAGTTGTCTGGAAATCCAGTTTTTTCAGCATCGCCTACAACGAAGCAGGCTTTTTTGGATAATAATCGCTCTTGGGCCTGCCGAGTGCAGTTTTCAATCGACACGGGCGAAATGTCTAATCCGGTAACGCTCTTGGCAATATGCGCCATGTACAGCGAGTCCTCTCCGTTACCGCAGCATAGATCAAGGACATCCTTATTGGCCGCATGCGTGTCAAAATAGCTCGTGACGAAATTGCGGCTGCGCCGTTCCACGCTATAATATTTCATATTGCTCCAGAGTGGATTCTCTTGGATTGTCTTCTCAAGTTCTGGCGACCAGCGCGTTTGCGAGACGCCGGGATCACTATCCACCAGCCTGATACGATCGTGGAACTCCCGCTCCTCTGCCAAGCGGACGGCTTTCTGCTCGTCGGTTTCTCGTATTACAGCGGGCTGGGCTGAATTCTGGGTCATCTGGTTCTCCTATATGTTAAGGGTGATCATATAATAAGGTGACGACGCGACGACAGTGCGTGGTGGAGCAAAACTCCCTTAGTGCCTTCTGCCTGCTCGCGCACCCCATGGCACGCCGGGCATTGTGGTCATTGGCTAAACGCAGCACGGCTGCCGCAAGCGCGGGCGCGTCACGTGGTGGAATCACGATGCCATTGATATTATTATCCACGGTTTCCCTGCAACCTACAGAGTCTGATGTGATCAGCGGCTTGCCAAGAGCCATGGCCTCAAGAAGAGTACGAGGCACGCCCTCGCGATAGTAAGAGTCGAGAACCACGATATCCGCGGAAGCCAGTATCGAACGCGTATCGTTTCGCCAAGAGCGAGTATAGAGCCGCAGGTTGGCATGCAAATTTGCTTCCAAATATGCTTGAGGGACTGCATCGGGATCGCCAGCTTCGCGTGGGGCGACCATGAGAAAAAATACGGAAGGGTTGGCTACAGCAACAATTTTAGAGGACTCGACAAATTCTCTGATTCCTTTGGCCCAAATAAGCCGTGCTACCATAGTTACAATGCAGGCTTCTATCGGAATCGCAAACTCATCGCACATTTTAATCCTCCAGGCAGGATCAATCGCTTCGGGGGCATATGTTTTGGTATTAATACCGCTACCACGGATAACTACCGTACGATTTTTGCGTGCCAAGCCGGCACCGATGAATTCTTGGCGATCATCTAAGTTTTGAAACCAGATTCGGTGCATGCAGCGTAGTGCGAGACGGTACAGCAAGCGCCCCATTTGATAAGACAGCCGCCTAAACACTCCGTGTGTCCGCTGCGTGCTGAATAGCTGTCCTGCGCCGGAGACCAGCCCTACTATTCTCGGTATGCGAGCTATTTTTGCTGCGAGGCCCCCATAAATATTCGGCTTTACCGTCATCGTGTGCACGATGTCAAAACGGCCGCGCAAGAATATCAAAAAAAACCGAAAGAATAGCACGACATCTGCTCGCGGTGCGATAAAACGCTCCATGGGGACAACGATAACTTCGGCTCCCAACCTACGCAATTGTTCTGTTTGCCTGCCGGGAGGAACGATCACCGTGACGCACTCGCCGCATGCAACTAGATGGGAAATTAGATCGCCGCGGAATTGTAGCATCGAAAAATTGTCATTCAGTATCAATGCGATCCGACGGCTAGCTGTGTGAACACGCCTGCCCGCAGGATCGTCCGCGGATGTCTTGCTGTCAGGCTGGGACACGCAATTCGTCATATAGCTTTCGGTATTCCTTGCGCATACGCTGTGACGTGAATTTGGCTTCGATGTGCGCGCGGCAGCGTTTGCCTATCTGCGCACGTTCATTGGCTGACATATCGTATAAACGTCGTATGGCTTCTGCCGCAGCCGAGATGTCATCTGGAGGCACGAGGGCAATTAAATGCTCGATGCCTTTAACGATCTCGCGATGGGGCAGGATATTGGAAAGTACAACTGGCTTCTCGCAAGCCATGGCTTCAATGACTGCTTTTGGCATCCCTTCGATTCGCGATAAGGATACGAATATACTCGATGTGGCCATTGCCTTGTACACGGCACTGCGTGATTTAGCTCCAGGTAGACTGATGCGGTCGGCGATCCCTGAAATTCTGGCGGAGTTCTCAATAACGCAGCGATGAGTCCCTTCGCCAAAGACGATAAGACGCGCGGTGGCAGCTATCCCAGATTTTGCGAAGGCCTTCACCAAGCCGTCGATGTTTTTGAGCGGAATGAGTCTGCACGCTGTGAAAATAGTGAAGTCATGATTTTGCGGCAAGACTAGGCTGTCTCGAACGCGGGCGATCGTTTCCAATGCACATCCGTTGACTATGGTTCGGCCGCGCTGGCCGATAAATGCGCGTAGCCAATTTGGAAAACTGGCCCGAGCTGCCGAGCCACAGTACACCACGCGAGAAAGCCATGGCAAAGACGAGAGCAGCAGCAGGATGTGAAGAATGCGCAAATTAGGATAAGAGGTGTGGATCGTGAGCACGGCGGGGCCGAGGCGAGTCAGCGGGTGTAGAATTCGATACGCTGCGTAGACGAAGGCGGCATGGGTCGAGTGCAATTGGATGATATCGAATCGACGAGACTCGGCCGCTTTGGCAAAGGCCGAGTAGAAGCTAGAGAAAGATCCTCTCCCTGTGAATGTGGGAATACCATTGGGTATTTGGGTGTTTGCAGGGATGGGAAAACCGGCGCAGAACGAGGAGTGATCACCCTCCTTGAGAGGAGGCAAGAAGAGCTGGTGGACCGGAGTGGTCGCGTCTTCACCGACATTAATGAACAGGATTGATATAGGTGGGCTGCTATCAGGCACGAGAGGATCGTAGTACGAAAAGGCGAGGCGGTCTTATGTGTCGGATGGCATGTATAAGTACAGATGCAACTAGAAGCCAGAGCCCAAAAACAATCAGCCAGGTCTTTATCATCGAAGCTGCGTCAGAACGGAAGAAACGCATGACGATACAGATGGCTATTATCGTCAGGACATTCGGCCGTGGCAGATGGTCTGCCACACGGCAGATGACGCCGATGGCGGTACCGGCAAGCAGAGGACCGATCCAGCCGAAATTGAGCCACGCTTCGAGTATCCCAGAGAAGCCGATGCCGCCTCCGCTCTGCACCAGAGTGGGATTGAACATTTCGCCGTAGTCCTGAGCGAGCGTGGGGGATCGATGCGCTTTTATGGCTGTTGGCGTCAACCGGTCGAATGTGCGCGTGACATAGGATTTCCCCATCCACATTGGCGAGGGGCCCTGGCCGATGAAGTAGAGGTGCATCCCATCCGCATCGGCGGCTTCCATCCCGGAAAAACCGCTGAAAGGATTCAGCTGGAAATCATCAACCCTTTCACCGTCCAAGAATACCCGGAAGTTACTGTGTAGACCTTTGGCGAAGAGCAGGAGCAGTAATAGCAGGATGCCCAATGCTGTGAACTTTAGCCACGAAAGGCGCGGGCGCGCCGACAGGGAATAGAGCAGCAGGAGCAAGACGATGTACGTGCGATTATCTGACAAGAAGGCCGAAAATAGCCCGATCGCCAGGATGCTCAATGAAGGCGTTTGTAGGAGCAATAGAGAATTGAGAGCCAAGAGGAAAGTTGGCAGTTCGAAAATGAATGCCCTGGCGCCGGCTCCATCAGTAAGCAGCTGAATATCTTGGCGGCTTAGGCCGCGTACATTGAATAAGTATATGCTCAGGCAGATCAGGTTGATGAGCACAGCGAACTCAGTACGCGGCCGCTTGATTCTTGATTTTGCTATGCCGCCAAACTTATGGCGGCGCCCCTTCAATGGGCAGCAGATATAGACAACTAAACAACCGCATAGCAGTAGCGTCTGATGAAGCAGCATGGGATAACGCAGCTTAACGGCCTCAGCTGTGTTCAAATCCAGATATAGCGGGCTGCCTAAAAGAGCCAAGTCGCTGAAGCCGAGCAATGCATCGAGCGGCGCGGCCATCACATAGTATCCCCAAACAATGAGAAAAATCTGCAGGATAGAATGAATGCGGAAACCTTGGCGCGCATAGAGTGCGGCGGCCATCGCCATTATTCCGCACAGCACGGCGACGAGATAAACGGCTTCAGGCATATAAGGTTTTCGAGGTTTGCCGCCAAACTAAAGCCAAAGCAGCACATTCTAGCACCAAGGATGAAGTCACTCCGGCCATCGCTCCGCCAGCGCCCCAAGCAGGCACGAGCACCAGCGCGAGGGCGCAACCGGCCACCGCCGTCACAAGTGAGATGTTGGCCAAAGTTCGGAGCATCCCGGCACCGATAAGTGCACAGGCGTATACTTCACGCACCCATCCAGCGACGGCAGATGCGAGGACCCAATTAAGGAGAATCGCACGGTTGGCAATGATCGAGCCAAAGCAAAAATCGAGGAAGATTTCTCCCAAGAAGTAGATTGCTACGGCTCCGATGGCGCCGCCTAACATGCCAGCCGTAATGGTTGTCTTAATGGCACGATGCAGGGCGATGCAATCGGCGTGCCATAACTTGGCAAAACGTGGCACAAGTATGTTACCAAGAGCTCCGGAGGGTATGCGCAACGCGGCGAGAAGAGATAAGAGGATGCCCATCACTCCGATTTCACGGAGATCCCAATATGCTGCTAGAATATATTGAGGTACTGATGTGGCAACCGTCGGCCCAACGATGGCGATAATAAGGGGCAATGCCTTCAAGATGAGCGGCTTAATTTGTCGCCAAACAAAGATAGGGCGAAGTTTTTTGCCTTCTAATGCGAAGACTGCTGGCCACTCATATATAAGCAGAACTGCGGCGTTGACTGCTGCTCTTGCAAACAATGCGTCTATAAGAGACCCGGTCTTAGCAAGAGTGACGCCGCCTGTTGCGAGCCTGGCCACGCTTTTAACTATCTCTGAAATAGCCATTGGACGCATGCGCTCATGGCGTTGAAATATCCCATAAAATATATCAGATGCCTGATCGAAAACCGTAAACAGAATGGTGGCGCCAAGGACGTCGCCGATATCCATGTGCATCACAAACGGAATAAGGCATATCGCGGAAGCGCTGATGCAAAGCAGGCGAAGCCCCATAAAGGCACCCAGCATGCACTTTCCTGTGTGGTCTGCTGCGAGAAGTATTCGGGTGTTCATGCACACCAAGGCGAACGTTGTTAGGCAGATAGACAAGGCCAGGCTGTAAGCCCCGAGATCGTTGGCCGTGCCGAATTTGGCGATCAGCACAATCCAGAGCCACTGGGTGAGGCCAAAAACGAGGCGCCCGACAAATACAACTCCGAAGTTGGCCCCAATACTCATACCGCTGAGATGCCATGTCGTCTCATCCAGGCATCAAGCATGACCAACGCAAAAAGTCGCTCAGCCATACGTCTATCGGCCACTGCTGGAAATAGCGAGCGAATGGTTGGGCCATCAAAAAGAATATTGTCCAAGAGCCTGTCGATAATCTTACGATACATTGCTTTGTCGGACATCCATGAGGCTATCGGTGCCCAGAAGCCCTGCTTGCGATAAAGGTCATGATCTTCGGGGAGCAGTTTGCGCGCCAACTTTCGTAGCAGTATCTTTCGTTCCTTCCTTGTCGCCCTGAGATGGTTTGGCACTTTGGTATACGCGAACTCGATGATATCAGGATCGAGGAATGGAGCGCGCATTTCTAAGCTGTGGGCCATGGTGGCACGATCGATCTTTACTAGCAGGTCATTAGGTAGATTATGGCGGAAATCGTGAATCATGCATGCGCCGGGCATGCCGCGGGAGAGTTCGAGGGGATCCATTCGCAATTCGGAATCGCCGCTAATTCGTCGGCCGCACAGCCGCTGCCGGACGCTCTTGGGAAACAGCAGGCCAAGATCGCTAATGTCATCTAATTTTTTGGCGAAAGCCGCTATACCATTTTGTGCGGCAGACATATCGCAGATGCACGCTTTGGCCATCGTCGCGATCCCCCTTCGGACAAGGCGAGGAGTTATCGCGCGCCAGTGCTGCATTCGCATAATTCGCTGATAGGCGAAGTAGCCACCAAACAGCTCATCTCCTCCATCGCCTCCCAAGGCCACCGTGCAACGTGAACGGACAAGCTTGGCAACAAGGTAGGTCGGAAGTATCGATGAGTCGCACAAAGGCTCATCGAAGTAAAATGCCAAATCATCGATGAGGTTGATATCGCAGCTTTCTGCGTCGAGTTCTTCGTGGATTGTTCCAAAATACGAAGATATCCGTTGCGCGTATTTGCGTTCATCGAATCGGTCATTCCCCGGAAAGCCGACCGTGAATGTTCGGATTGGTTTCGGTGATGAGGTGGCTGCTATGGCGGTCACGATGCTCGAGTCTAAGCCTCCACTCAACAGCACTCCGACCGGCACATCCGCTACAAGCTTTTGGGCCACCGAATTCTTAAGCAGTTGCCCCAGCTCATCCACAAGGGCATTCTCATCCACCCGCGCTTGTTCCTGTGCTTTCGGGATTTGCCAATATGGCAATACCGAGAAGGTTCCACTCTCAATCGCATAGCTCAGCAAATGGCCAGGCGGCAGCTTGCTGACACCGGCGATCATGCATCGATCACCTCCTACCGAACCGTAAGCTAAATACTCGTCGAGCCCGGTAGCAGAAAGCACGCGCGAATGGCCTGGGCGGCGTAAAAGCCCTTTTAGTTCGCTGGCGAATGAGAAGACGCCGTTTGATGTTGACCAGTACAGCGGTTTCTCTCCCGCTCGGTCACGAGCTAAGAAGAGGATTTGTTTATTTTTATCGTAGATCGCTAACGCGAACATCCCGGATAGTCGTCTTATGATCTCGATTCCAAAGGCACGGTAGCCTTGCAAAAGCACTTCTGTGTCAGAACAACTTCGGAAAGTGTTCCCTCGAGTTGTCAGCTCGCGACGCAACTCAGCATGATTATAGATTTCACCATTGAATACGATGGTGTAATCGCCGTCTTTGGTGGTCATTGGTTGATGGCCCGCGGAGGTTAGATCAAGAATAGCCAACCTTCTGTGACCAAAACCAATACGGCGGCAGTCCGACCACCATGTTCCGCAGGTATCTGGCCCGCGATGTATCAGGGAATCGCGCATTTGCACTAGGTCTGATGTGCGGTCATAGGGATAAAGACTGGCTAATCCGACAATACCGCACATTTTAGACGTCTTTCAAATTACGGCTTCAGGCTGTGGCTTGTGTGCCGTCGCAGTGGAATTAGGAATTAAAATAAAAACCTACCAAAGAAATAGCCAACCCTAAACTTTTACAAAAAAGACATATTTTTTTGAATATTTTTATTACATTACAATAACCTGAGTTGCACAAAGAATCGCGAAAGAAGCATTATTAAAGTTTTTTAAATATTTGTTTAGAAATATGTTTAATTTAAGAAATTGTGATTATTTTGGTATTTTACTTAAGATGAGCCAAAAGGAATAAAATTTTTTGCAATAGACTGAGAAAAAATGTTAAATAAGCAAATAATATTTATAATTAAAAGAGCAGTATTACCGGCACAAAAAACCAAAGCGACTTTCTGATTATAATTAATGACTTTTATCTGAACAAATAAAAGCAAGATCCAAAACGAAAAAATAAAAATATAGTCAAAAAGATAAGGGTGAATTGAAATCGCTTGAGGAAACAATAATACATTTAGACAATACAATCCAAGAATTATAAATGGTATCTGAACTTTTTTAAGGTTTTTGTTTTTATTTATATATATTTCTATACCTAAACACATAAGTGAGTAAGCAACAATAAAAATGGTTGCTAAGCTGTAAGGTCTTTCGAAAATTGGCCAAAAAACAGCTTGCAATTGATTTGTAAAGTATGTTCTGTCTCCATCAAATCCAGATCGGAATAAAAAACTGCTGGCTGCTGATTTAAAACCAAGCTTGTCAATTACTAAAAGTGGGACTCCATAAAAAAGAAGGCTGCTTAAACACAAGGAAAATATAAATAAATTACTAATTTTATTTTTGCAAAAAAGATTTCTAAAAAACAAAACCAAAGAAGACAGAAAGGCTGTAACCGAACTTATTAGTGGCAAAATATAGCAAAATACATACGCTACTTTTTTATCTTTTAACAAAAAAAATAATATACTTCCAAATACCGGGGTAAATATAATAAATGAATTGTCTACATTAAATAGACTTGTCCACCACAAGTCGATTGATGAAGTAAACCCAGCCAAAAATGAAGACAAAACAAAAAAGCTTTTATAATTAAAGTCATTTAGATTTTCAAAAATTATGTTTGTTATCAGAAAAAGAGATATACATAAGGATATAATAACTATGCTTATACGCATAGGGATAAGAAAAGTTAACTTTTCAATTCTATACAGCAAATATTCAAAAAATAAAAATCCATAACCATGTGAACCGTAAGCGTATTTGTTTGCAAATGATTTCTCGTTTTCTAAAAAAACCAAGAACCCATGCTCTTTAATACTTTTATTCTCCCAAATCGGAAATGTAAAATCTCTTAGTCGTTCTTTAGTTTGTTTATTTTTTACAGCAAATTTGTGTGGTCCGAAATTTACACAACCAAAGATTACAACAAAAAAAGTTAAAATTAGGCCGATTAAAAAAAATTTTTTATACATTATTAATTTTATAAAATGTTTTAATGGAGTTTATAACTTTTGTCTGGTTGGCTTTTTTTAAGCCTATATAAAGCGGAAGCCTTAGAATACAATTGGCTACAGTATTTGTCACTTTTAGTTTTTGTAAAGGCTTTTTGAAAAACAGATTTTTTGATCGTGTTTTATGTAAAGGTATATAATGAAAAAGGCATAAGATATTTTTTTTCTTTAAATTTTTTATTAAAGTGTTTCGATCTTTTATTGTTTTTGATCGTAAATAATAAATGTGGGCATTGTGTTTGCAATTTTTTGGTATTTTTGGGCATGTGACTATTTTTTTATCAGCAAGGTTTTTTAGTTGCGAATGATAATTGTTCCAAATTCTTAAGCGTTTCTTAGTAATTTCATGAGATGCTTTTAATTGGGCCCATAGAAACGCAGCCATAATTTCTCCTGGAAGAAAAGACGAGCCCACATCCCTCCAAGTATACTTATCAACTTCTCCGCGCATAAATCGGGTCCGGTCTGTACCTTTTTGCCAAACAACTTCAGCTCTTTTGATAAATTTCGGATTGTTTACCAACAACGCCCCGCCTTCCCCCGAAATAATGTTTTTGGTTTCATGAAAACTTAAAGCTCCAAAATCACCTATGGTGCCAAGCTCTCGGCCCTTGTAGGTGGCTTTTAAGCCGTGGGCAGCGTCCTCGATAACTAAAAGCCGATACTTGCTGGCAATTTTAAGAATTGTGTCCATCTCACATCCTACTCCAGCATAATGAACCGGCACAATCGCCTTGGTTTTACATGTAATAGCCTTTTCAATTATTTTTTCATCGATGTTTAAAGTGTCAGGTCGTATATCCACAAAAACTGGTACCCCCCCCCTCAAAATGAAGGCATTTGCTGTGGAAACAAAAGTATAAGAAGGCATGATGACTTCATCCCCTAGCTTGATATTCGCCAAAATTGCAGCCATCTCAAGAGCTGCGGTACCTGAATGAGTCAAAAAAGCTTTATTCGTTTTAAGATTTTGCTCAAGCCACTTTTGGCATTTCTTTGTGAAATATCCATCTCCTGCCAATTGACCTCTTCGACAGGCTTTAATGATAAAACTTGCCTCGCGCCCGGTAACATAGGGAAGATTAAAAGGAATTTTTATAATTTATTTTCTTCGATCTTGTATTCTGCTATCTTTCTAGGAGTGTACTTATTTTTCATAAAACGGTTTTCTGAAGCTGAATTGTTTTCATAAAATATTAACGTGACATTTTTTATTTTGTGTTTTTTGCTTAGAAATATTAAAAGTTTTCTTATATACATACTTTCCTCTGACTGTTCGGAAAGAATTTGGTCCCAATTATGATTTTAAGCTGATCTCCTCCATAAAAGACTATTCGCATAATAAATGACATCACTACGGTGCATAGAAAGTCTTTCACCTTCGTATCCAGTGTAGGGGATAAGTTTTGATTGTTTATCGACGATAACAAACCATTTTTCACTCATTTTTAAGTCTGCTTTATTAAACACATTAGGAGCGATTAGTCCTACATACCGTAATAATTTATCTACAAAAAATACGGTTCTGGTTTGGGGGAAAACTATTGCAACAGCAAACAAAAGAAAAAATGCCAAATAAGAAGCGAAGAACAAATTACACTTTTGATTTATTTTCAAAGGTTTTATTTGGAATGAATAGATAACCCCATAAAATAAGTTCAAGCATTGGCAAAATTGAAATTTGCAGGCAAAGGAGGGACATAGCAATGAAAATACTCCCCCAAAAAATTACAAAGATTTTTCCGTTTTTGGTAAACAAAAGAGGAATCATTCCAATTTGAAATACAGTTTGTAAGAAAGTTATTATTTTTGAAATCCCCCAAAAAAGGTTTGGAGATGTAGACTCTAGTTGCCGGAACATTTGCCAAAAGTCACAAAGATAGGAGCTCGTAAATAAAATACCTGGCGTCATTCCTTTAAGCCAAAAATCATCTTGCAAATGAAAAATTAGTGCCTGAAGCGAAAGCATACCGTAAAAAAAGAATAAAGTGCTTTTACTTATAAGTATTATTTTATTAATTTTTACATTTTGTAAATTTATTCCGCTGTTTACCCAAACTACCCCAAACATCGGAGTAGCAAGCAATGGTCCCAAATTCAAGGTTGCAGTTTTTTCCGCGATAAAAACGTTGCTAATCATTAATATTAAAGCGGGCCACTTTATTTTTCTGCTTAGAAGTAAGAGTAGCAGGCATATTTGCGCTAATATCAAAAAAGTTTCTGCTGGAGCTATAATATAATTTTTAAAATATATTTTTTCATAAAAGTCAAAAGAGTCTTTAAATATAAAAAGGTTTCTCCATAGCATTGTGCCAATAAGCCCTATTTTAAAGAAAGTATATTTTCTTAAATAGCCTTCCGGGCATTCTGTATCAAAAACGGATTGTAAACCTAAAATTTTAATAATATATATTTTATTTTCCTTCTTTTATCGCTAGTCCGAATCCGGTTTTTCCGAAATTGTTGCCGTTGTAAAGCATAAATCTTTTTTCTTCGTGAGCGAAAACATAAGGGTAACATATCATTTCACTATCCCAACCTTCATCAGAAACATCAATTCCTGACTCCTGCAATCTGCACTTCCAGTTTTCATTGTCCTCACAAGTGGCATAACCTATTCGATAAGTTGTTTCTTTTCCGGAGCGGTAGGAAAACCACATTTCAAGGCCGCCGCGCGAAGAGTTGACGACCGCAGGCCGTGAGAACGCTTGAGCTACACCTATGGTGTAGGGAATTGCTAAACCATTCCTTTGCCAAGAGTTGCCATCACGAGAAGTCGCTTGATTAATGACGTGCAGCATTTCCCCATTCCCTGAGTCCCAAGCCAAGGTCGAACCGTACCACATCCGATACCCATTTTTTCCCATAGGCAATACCCATGGATAGGAAAGACTGATGGGGTCCGTGGAATCAACCCTTAGGATTGGTTCAGGCGAATCTAATGACAGCAAACCATCCTCGTGCAATCGCAACCGGCCGATATCACCCCGCCAGTGGCCATCGGGGGGATTTTGCCAGCCCATAAAAAGGATATAACGCTCTCCGTTGACTTCGTAAGGGTTACCCAAAATTACACCATCAGCATAAAAGGTACCTGGTTGACCGTGCTTAAAAACTGGGTCTGATGTGATCTGTATGATTTCTCTGGAAATAATATCTATTTTCACCGATCCGATTGAAGAGCGATTATCTTTATCCCTTCCGCTGTAGAAAATCTGGTAAATGTTGCCAGACAGCCAAACTGGAACTGGATTAGCTGCATGGGTGATTAATTTTGGGCCCCGAGGATGGGCGCTGGGATTAAACAGTCGTCCCAATTTGCGCCAACTCATTTAGATCTTGAACAACCTGTTACTGGGAACGCGGGAGCGCTCCGTGGCTTGGCCAAGATAAACCCCGTCGGGTGCGGCATCAGAAAGTAGCAAAGTACCAGCCCCTAGGACACATCGTTCTCCTACGGTGATGTGATCCCGCAATGTGCAGTTGACTCCCAAAAAACACTGCTCTCTTACGACAGTGCCACCTGAAATGACCACATGAGATGAGATAAAACAGTGATCACTAATAGTTGCGTGATGTCCGATATGGTTTCCACTCCACAAAGTTACGTTGTTTCCTATATTTGCAAATGGCTGGATTGTGTTATCTTCCAAAATAAAGCAGTTCTCTCCAATTTGCCCTCCATTTAGCACAGATGCACGGGTACTAATATAGCTCGCAAGGCGATAGCCTAACGCCTTGCCGGCAAAATACTTTTCCTTGCGCACGGAATTGAGCTTCGAGTAGCTCAGTGCAACAAATAAAGAATGAGTTGCGGGGCTGTATAGACTGGCAATCATATCGAAAGGAACGACAGGCAGGCCACAAAATACTGGTTCACTAACGTAAGCAGAGTCAGCCGTGAACCCAACAACCTTGTAGCCTGAATCAATGTTAAAATAATGAAAAGCAAGCTTGGATATATCTCCCAAACCAAATATAATAAGAGGTTTTTTCAATATGTCTTTCTTACCAAAATCGTAAACTCAAATAGTCCGTAATCGTGAAGCAAGGCTACGTTTCGGGAATACCGTCTCTTACATAAATCAAACAGAGCACACGGATCCGCATAGTAGAGATAGTCGCGCTTTTTCTCATTGTCGGAATAGCATGTTAAACAGTTAAACGAAAAAGCAAGTTTGCTAGTACGGTCAAGAGCGTCTAACAAATCTTGTAAATAGTTAAACCACTCCGTATCTGAAATCCCTAAACGCACATTAAAGATGCCACTTGCCACGCCATAGTCTGATTTTCGATCCGGCACTGAAGCTGTTACGAATTGAACCTTGGATGTGGGTGCATGACGTTTTTTTGCGATGTCTATCATTTTATCGGAAACATCAAGCCCAAAATATGTGCAAGAATATTTCTTTCCTATTAAATAATCTAGCAAAGCGGCATAACCGCAACCCAGGTCGTTAATGGTAAAATGGGATAATCGTGAATCTATTATTTTACAAAGTTGTTCAAACCTTTTAAACTGACTCTCTTTATCATTCCAGTCTACGCCACTTGGTGTATCGCCAAACATTTCGATTTTTGCATTGTAGTAAGACGCTACTTCAGAAAATAGATCATTCACAGATATTTCTGGTTTTTTAAATTAATTTGGAACGGCTTCGAAATACAATACTAAGGCGCTTTTCGAATTGGAACAAAGCATTTGCAGCCAATGCAACGGAAGTAAGAGGTATCGATTTAGAAAAAATCTAAATATTGATGGGTATTTGTTCTTAAACGGAACGTTCCGAATTCCAGATTTTTTTGTTTTTTCGTTGTTGGCCAATTTTAATTTGTGCTGTTCGAAACGGCTAACAAGAATATTTGAAATTGGAAGCAACATATTTGATACTGGATAAGTAAGGCCAACAAGATAGCGGATTTTCCAATTAGTAACACTAGCCAATGATTTTAATTTATCTCTGGTATACCTTCTGTAGTGACCGGCAACTTCGTCCTCGATACCCCAGTGCCTTGATGAAGCCGGCACTAACCCTATCATTGATCCACCCTTACGCAGTAATTTTGAGGCCAAACGCATAAACTGTTTCTCGCGCCTATCGTTTAAATGCTCTAGGACCATACATGAGATAATTAGATCGTACTTATCTCTTGGGTTACCTTTCAGCGAAAAAAAGTCTGCTTTAGTGGCTTTATATCGCCTTTCCAATATTTGTCTTTGAAACCGGCATTTGAGTCGCTCCACGACTTTCGGCTGTAAATCGATAGCTCTACCTGTTTTCCACCCCATTTCCAGGAGCATATTAGAGATTTCCCCGCTACCAGGTCCTATTTCTAAAAAACGACCTGGTTTATATTTTTTAAGTCGATTCTTTAAATGTATTAGCTGAAGAATGGTTCCTGGCGGCAATATATTCATATTTTTTTAATAAATATCTACCGCCTTCTTGTTTTAATATACTCTTCAATTGAAGATGCTTCTTGAAAGTTAAAACCAAAGAGCTCTTTTTGGTCGGCACTTAGCTCAACATTCCCTAATTGTGCCGGTAGATTGATCTGCTGTTTGATCAATGGTATTGTATATACGTGATTGACTGCCCTGCGAACTTTGCTTGTTTGATTAAATCCCCCACTGTGAAAAAGCATACAATCTAAAATTATATACTGACCTGCCTTTGCCGTAACCTGCAAAGCGTTTTTTTTGATATATAAGTCAGATGGGAAATTTGCTTGCTTATGTGTCGCCGGCAAGACAAAGGTAGAGCCGTTTTTTTCGGTAAATTCGTCTACACAGAATAGTGCATTTATAGCCAGAGGAGTGCTTGAGGTGTAGTGCTGAAAAGGCAAATCACGATGCCATAATCCTTGATTGTACAATTTACTTGGTGGATTAATGATTCCATTCTGTTGATTTAAGATATATTTCCCTGAAATCAGGCGACTTACCAATTTTAATAAGTTGGAATTATTGGCCAGCTCAATAAAAACAGGATTACCATGTGTTAGGAGGGCGCGGATTGTGTTGAGCTCGTTAGCGCCTCGCAGTTTATTTTCACCATATTTCTTGACGTAGTTGTGTAGCGACCGGTCAAAAGCTGCTGATATATATTTAATTTGTTTTCTTGTGTATCCAGAGTCAAGTATTGCGAAGCCGAGACGAATGACTTGATTAGATATTTCCTCAAACTGTGAGTTGAATTTATCTTGAATTAACACTCCGTAGTTTGTGTTTGGAATATAGCTTTTACATTTTTTCATATTTCTTTCCTTTTTGATAAATATCGCGAATGATTGTATAAGGCCTTTTCTTTACCTCAAAGAAAATCTTTGAGAGGTATACTCCTTGGAGCCCCATAAAAAAGATATTTAGGCCAGAGAAAAGCCATATAGATGCCAATATTGATGTGTAGCCGCTAGGTGGCGATGAAATAAAAAAGTACAAGAAAAAAAGATAAACAATATAAAGAAAAGCCGTCGCTGATATTATTAAGCCTGAATAGAAGGTGAAAACAAGAGGCATACTGCTAAATGATGTGATCGCGTTGATTAAGTGGCTAATTTTATGAATCAAGGTATAACTTGTTGGACTTATTGATTTTTTTTGTACTTTTTGAGTGGTTTGCTGAAATCCGGTTTCAACCCATAACCCGCCAATATTCAACTCTCGCTCCTTATGGCTTATTAGGGCCTGCACGTAGCGCTTAGTCATAAGCCGGGCGGTCACAATGTTATCTATCTGGTTTATGCCGGTAAGTGTTCGGAAAATTTTGTAAAAAGCAGCCCCTGTTATTCTTTCAAAAGCATGCCCTCTTCGATTTACCTGGGTACCAAAGACAACATCGCATTTTTCTTGATCTAGTTGTGCATTAAAGCTAAGAAGCCATTCCGGTTGTTCTTCGAGGTCGATATCAATTAAAAATATTCTTTCACCTTTTGCGTGCTCTAATCCCGTCATCATGGCTTTGTGGTGACCAAAATTCCGCGACAAGTCAATCACAGTGACATGGCTGTCCTTTTCAACAAGTTCGACCGCCAACTTGAGACCATCATCAGTTGACCCATCGTTGACGAAGACAATTTCATAGTCATCGCTGACAAGCATCTGGGCAGCCGTACTTACCCGGCGATAAAACTCTGTGATATAATTCTGCGATTGATAAATTGTTGCTACGACTGAGAGCATCATAAACGTCCGTGCATCATGTAATTGCAGGCATCGCTACCGCAGTTAAATAACAGATCTAGTATAGAAACGTTGTGTACAAAATCGCCCCAGAGTTGCGGATATTCTGGGTAGCCAGCGTAATCGAACCACGTCAACTTAACGCCCCTCTCAGTAAAAACTGGCTCCTCGACGTAGTCCCTTGCGGCAGGGCCAGAAATATACTCACTTGCTCCTGCCGAAATGCAGAGGTCAGCTAGTCGTATCGATTTTCCCTCAGACAATGGGTAGTCCCATGAATTACTAATCACTGTCTTAATGCCTAAAAAGGCGCAGACGCTCTCAATAAAGCGGCGATTAAGCTCAGAGAGATGGGAGAAAGATAGAGACAGATAAAGAGGCTCGAGCCAAGTGGCAACTTCATTAAAGTGAGGTGCACGCCGATAGCTTTGAGACAATGTTTTCCAGTGGTCTCCAGCCCATCGACTTCCTTCAATTTCCGTTTCCCGAATAGTCTGGAGGTACTTCCCTTTGACCTTAACTGGAACCGTTAGCCACTGCACCCCAAGAGGTGTCTTGATCTTGTTGCGGTTGCGCCAGTCGCGACGGGTGTATTGCATGTCATCATACAAAATGAACTCATCTACAGCGGCGATTAGGTCAAAATATCCTTTCCATGGGATGTAGTTTGACTGAGAAATCGCTACTTTTTTCATCTAAACGCCTAGGCTGTTTTTTTTGCTGCGAGTAAAAAACTGGCTCCGAACGGGATTGGTGCCGCTCGGCTTATACGGGAATGCTCCCATCCGTTCCATTTTTTGACAAACCGTTTTAGCCATGCGGGAAGAATATGATCTCTTCTTATATTATCTACATCTGCCATATTCTTTGTGCTTTTTCCTGCCATTCGATATGGAATTGCCCGATAAAACAAAAGTGGGAGAATTAGCCACATAAAAATTCCTGTGATAAACTCGGTTTTGAATCCCGCCGCTCTACATAAAAAGTTCAGGTTTTGTCTCGAGTAACGTCGGAAATGTCCGCCGTATTCGTCGGTATCTGACCAAAGAAACGTGTATGCCGGTACTGCCAGGTAAAGCATCCCCCCAGGCTTGAGCAGGCTGTGGAGATGCCTTACAAACTTAACGTCGTCCTCGATGTGCTCTACCACATCAAAAACGCCGACAGCGGACATGCTCCCAGGTTTGAATCCAGCTTTCTGCATTGTTGCGCATACAATATGTTGCAAACCGCGCCTTTTCGCATTGCGCGTACCTGTTGGCCCTGGCTCCACCAGCACCACATCCCAACCGGCCTCCATAAGGCCTTGAGTTACAAATCCATTGCCCCCACCAACATCAAAAATCGGCCCCTTACCAAGCGGCGGAAACTTTTTTACAAGTTCAATGATGCATGCATTACGGTGCTTAAACCAGAACGACTTGTCTTCGATTTCCCAACAGGCGTCATTTCCTTCGTTTGGATAGGAAATCCGCCCGTTCTTTTTCGCATACCAGATTCCGTCTTTACCTTTTTTTAAACTGGATGTGATTTTGGATATGTTCAGTGTTTTTTATTGAACTTTGGGCCTTGCAGATTAACTAGGGCTTTTTATTGCAAAGAAACAAGGCATATTCATGGAGCACTTTCCAGAATTCTGAGTGCCTTATCGAAAATTTTTTTTCGATCTGGATTTTTAACTCGCCCAAACTTCTTGGAAACCTTCCCCTATCCACAGCCCACAAGAACCTTCCTGCCAGATTTTTTTTGTTTAAAAGAGCATCTAGAAATAGAAGTTCGCCGTTTGGACGAAGTACACGAGAAATTTCCGCCAAAACTTTTTCTAGATCTGAATTTTGAAGATGATGGGAGACAGCAGACAATATGCAAAGGTCATATGCGTTGTCTGGCTCAGGGATGTTTGTGGCAGATGCTTCTATTGTCTTGTCCTTGGGGAATTTTTTTTCGAAGCCATCCAATTTTTTTTTGTCATTGTCAAGGCAAGTATAATTCCAAGATTTTGGCAAAAGGGGTCTCATTAGGCCTGTACCACCGCCCACATCCAAAGCGGCTCCTTGCTGTGCGCGCGATAAAAGCTCTTTTCTGAGGATTGATTGAGTAATGGGTCCCCCGGCGAGTTTTTGGGAGATATCGTAAAAAAAGGGTGTCGAGACGATTTTGTGGACGAGATTGAGCACGAGGATTTTATTAGGTAATTAAAGAAAAGGCTTTTTTATTAAAAAGGTTTTAATCTAAATTTATATTTATATTTATAAAATTTTATTTAATCCCACCATAAGATAGATTGGTTTTTTGTAGAGTAAAAAATTTTTTGCCTTATTTATTTTAGCTAGTGAATGTCGAATGTCTCCCTTTCGAAATTTTGAATAAGCCTTTTTGGATATTAGAATGGATTTTTGGGAGCGGTAGACGGTAGGCAGTATGCGGTTTCTAATTTCAGGCTGCCCACGGCCCACATCATGCTGCCGACTAGTCTTTTGGGTGCGGGGTACTGGGTTCTGAGTTAAGCGAAAGGCGTTTGAAATTAAGGAGTATAATTCGTTAAGTGTTGTGCGCACTCCACAGGCGACGTTATAGATTTGATTGAGAGCTTTTTCTTTTTTTGTCAGCCCGGCTAGTAGGTTTGCCTGCACCGCGTTATCCACGTAGCAAAAATCCCGGCTAGTTTTTCCGTCCCCGTAGATTTGCACTGGCTTCCCTTTTTGGATCGCCGCTATCCAACGCGGAATCACTGCAGCATAGGGCCCTTCCGGGTCCTGGCGCGGCCCAAAAACGTTGAAGTACCTTAGGCCAATCGTTTCCAGCCCATAGCATCGGCCAAAAACCTTGGCGTAAAGCTCGTTGGCATATTTAGATACCGCATAAGGGGAAAGCTGGTTTCCAATTCGATCTTCCCTTTTTGGCAGCTCTTTGCTGTCCCCGTAGACCGAGCTGGAAGAGGCGTAGACAAACCTCTTCACCCCGGCATCCCGCGCCGCCAACAGCATGTTTACAAACCCCGTCACATTGACTTCATGGGTGCGCAAAGGATCCTTGATCGACCGGGGAACGCTCCCCAAAGCGGCTTGGTGGAGGACGATATCCACAGAGTGAGCGGTATGCAGTGGGCGGTCAGTAGTAGACTTTAGCTTATCGTCTACTGCCCCCTGCCCCCTGCCCACCTTTGGTATTTCTATGCCGAAAGCTTTGTAGCAGTCTGCCAATTTACGAATATCCCCGCGGATGAAGTGAAAGCGTTTCCAAGCCTTTTCTCCGACTGATTTCCGGACAAGAGCCAGATTCTTGCGATGGCCAGTGGCAAAATTATCCAGCCCCACCACGTTTTGATTCAGTTTCAGAAGCGTTTCGATCAGATGAGACCCAATGAAGCCGGCACAACCGGTCACCAGCCAGGTTTTGGGCTGTTTCCTTATCTTGCGCTTAACGGCTTCGTAGTGGGGATTTGTCATGGGCTAGGACTGGGGACTGAGGACTATGGAATTTGTAAGGAGCGGGCGGTGGGCGGTTAGCAGGACTATGAAAATACTACCCACAGCTAACCGCCAACTGCTCACTACAAATCACGCCTGAAAATAGAGCTTCGGTCTTTTTGAACTAACAACGCAGTTTCTTGTGTCAACAAGCGGAACTGCAAGCTTTGAAAAATCATGGGCTTTGAAGGGAGCGTGGGCTGTGGAAATTAAGACCAGATCGCAGGAGTTATCGATAGAAACAGATTGCCTACCCGCCAAATGGGAATGCTCCCGGCTGGGACGGATCACCGGCACGTAAGGATCGTGATAATCAACTTTCGCCCCCTTCGCCTCTAACCTTTCGATAAGGATGTAGCTTGGACTCTCCCGGTCATCATCTACGTCGGCTTTGTACGCCAGACCCAAAAGCAGGATTTTTGATCCCTTGATCGGTTTACCCACGCTATTCAGCGCCTCCCCCACCTTCGCCACCACGTGATCTGGCATGGCGGTGTTAATCTCCCCTGCCAACTCGATGAAACGCGTGGCATGCCCAAACTCCCGCGCCTTCCAGGTGAGATAAAAAGGATCGATCGGGATGCAGTGACCGCCCAAACCCGGTCCCGGATAAAAGGGCATGAAGCCGAAGGGCTTGGTCTTGGCCGCCTCAATCACCTCCCAAATATCGATCCCCATCGATCCATAGATGATTTTCAGCTCGTTCACCAAGGCGATGTTCACTGATCGAAAGATGTTCTCCATCAGCTTGGTAGCCTCGGCCGCGCGGGTGGAGCTGACCGGCACCAGCCTTTTGATGGCCTTGCCGTAGAGTTCTTTCGCCCGCTCCAGACAAGCCGCGGTAAGACCCCCCACCACCTTGGGAATCTCCGCCACCTTACTCTGGGGATTCCCCGGATCCTCCCGCTCGGGCGAAAACGCCAGATGGAAATCTTTCCCGGCCTTCAGTCCGCTCCCCTTCTCTAGCACCTCTCTTAGGTCTTCATCTGTCGTACCCGGATACGTCGTCGACTCCAACACCACCAGCTTCTTTCGCCCTCCGCTCTCCGTCTTCAAATGGGGTGCGATTGCCTCACCGGTCTTGAGGATATACGAAATGTCCGGCTCCCGATTCTTGTTCAACGGCGTGGGAACACAGATGACGACCGCCTCTGCCTGTTTGACCAAAGAAAAATCTGACGATGCCGTGAACCGCCCCGCCTTCACCTGCTCCGCCACGTCCTCGGCAGGAATATGGCGAATGTAGCTCCTGCCCGCCTCGATCTCAGTAATTTTTGCCGGATCGATATCGAGTCCCAACACCCTGCAGCCGGATTTGGCGAATTGGAGACCGAGAGGCAGGCCGACGTAGCCTAGCCCAATTATCGAGAGATCATATTTCATATAAAAACGTTGGTTTTAGTAGGCGGTATGCAGTTGGCGGTTAGCGTTGACTTTAAACTTTCTGCTCA
>Ga0214923_10002799_pt1 | contig 22628 bp, 35 predicted proteins | sample LL1510_MetaG_FD_177993 | JGI IMG/M metagenome (GOLD analysis project Ga0214923, IMG submission 177993) | Freshwater microbial communities from Lake Lanier, Atlanta, Georgia, United States - LL-1510 | ecosystem: Environmental > Aquatic > Freshwater > Lake | place: USA: Georgia | collected...
TAATAATTGCAATAATAACAAGCGGAGTTGTTGCGACAAAAATACCGGCAAGCGGTTTGTTACCCAAAGCATAAAACATCAATGCTATTAAAAGCCAAAATCCTATCATAAAGTTTTAAATTAATTCGTAATGTCATAGTTTAAGGTATTTAAGAAAAGTCAAGTTTTTTTTACAAAAAAATTAAAATAATCACAAAATGTTTATATATATCACTAAAAAAAACACCGTTTTTATAAATTTTTATTAAAATAATTACAAAATCTTAAAATAATGCTTGACATTTCAAATCTTAAAATTTAATACTAGTGAAATTAATACGAAGAATATGAATGAAATATTAGACAAAATGAGTATAAGACTCTTTTCCAAAAGCACTGGGAAAGTTAGCTTTGAAAATAATCAAACAATGTCCGTAAGGCAAAGAAAAATTAAGTTTAACAATAAAAATGTTTCATTTTCAACTGGAATTAGAGATAAAAATGGTATTTTAATTTATCAACACGATATTGTTAGATTGTATCACGAAATCCATTTTGGCATATATCAAATTGAATTACAAGGTGCTATGTTTTATTTTACACCTAAGAGAGGCAATATTGACTTTCCCTTTTGTGGAAATTCATCAAATAAAATAGAAGTTATTGGGAATATTTACCAAAACCCTGAACTTGCAGAAAAATATAATTTAATATACTAAAAAATCTATGAACAAAAAACCAAAACTTACGCCAGAACAAAAAGAATTGATATATGCGTTTTCTAAGAGAGGTCTTACAGACAACACTTTAAAAATTCGCATATCTGAAATCAAAAACAATAAAATCACAATGTCCGACCTTTCATATTTTGAGAAAAAATATTTTGAGATATTCACTATTGATAAAGCACTAGAATTTGTTGCGGCGTGCCAAGAAGAAAAAGAGAAGCTAAAACAAGAACTTAACGAAATTTAATTTGAACTATATGATAACTCTAACAAATATAACCTTTGAAAATGACAAAGTAACTTTAACTCTTGAAGACTTTTTAAAGTTAATAAAACAAGATAAACTCACGGAAGTTGAATGCAAATTTGAGCCAAAACCAATGGCACCAGCAACGGCATTTCTTCAGGTTGAACCAAAACCAATGGCTTTTGACACAAAACAAGAGCTTGAGTATTATGTAAAAAACAACCCAGATGCAACTTGCGAAGGAATTTCAGCGGAAGAATTGGTAAGGTTTATCAATGGAAATAAATATAAGTGCCTTTTTTTAAAAAAAGCTGATTTGAGTGGTGCTGATTTGAGTGGTGCTAAATTGATTGGTGCTGATTTGTATCGTGCTTATTTGCTTGGTGCTGATTTGAGTGGTGCTAATTTGTATCGTGCTGATTTGAGTGGTGCTGATTTGAGTGGTGCTGATTTGAGTGGTGCTGATTTGAGTGGTGCTGATTTGCTTGGTGCTAAATACACAGGTGAAACAATATTTCCCGCAGGATTTATAATGTCTCAAAAAATGATAAAACTTTAATTTAAACTGATATGATGAAAATATTATTACCACTTACACTACTTTCGCTCAATTGTTTTGCTTATAATCGTGATATTGATTATGGAGATTGGCAAGATTACGATGGAGACTGTCAAAATACAAGAGCTGAAGTCTTAATTGCACGGAGTCTTTCGCCAGTTGAATTTACAAGAAGTGATAACTGTTATGTAAAAAGTGGAAAATGGATTGATTATTACACTGATATCATTTACACAGATGCAAAAGATGTGCAGATTGACCACTTAATATCATTAAAGCAGCATTATGAAGCCATAGGAAGCACGCTAACGCACAAACAAAGGGTAGAATATGCAAACCAACCAACACACCTTGTTATTACAAAATCAAGTCTTAATATGTCAAAAGGTGCTAAGGATTTAAGCGAGTTTATTACAAGAGTTCCGTCGCAAAACAAATGCAAATATATCCGAGATGTCAAAAGAATTTCTGATGCAAGCAACATAACTCTTGACAACTCAGATAATGAAATAATAAATCAAAACCCTACCTGTTTCAACGGCAAATAATCAGTGAATTCTAGAAATGTAAATTACCCAACCGCTAAAGACGATTGGGCTTTATCCGTCAAAATTATATAGCACAAACTAATAATTCTGCAGATTTATCAGGCTTATTTACACAAAGCCCCAACTTCCTAAGAACCTTTGCCGCGTTATCATCGGCATTAAAAGTTCCGCAGTCGCAAGAAAATACAATACCTTTTCGAACACCGATTTTATTACAAATATGGCAAGCTTTTGAAGAATATGCAGGGCTAACAACTATTAATGGCACGCCATTCATTTTTGCTTTATATTCCAGCATTGAGCGCAATTGATAGAAAGACCAGTTAGCAACGAGAGTTCTTGTTGTTTTATTGGTTCTTTTTTTTCTTATACCTTTCAAATCCTCAATAACAATGCCTTTCCTCTCTTGCTTTGCAAGACTGATAAGTTGTTTGCTAATTGTGTGATTAATCAGTGTATTATGTCTATTTTCACGACCAGAGAGCCTTTTCAATAGTCTACGACTACTTCGTGTATTTTTCGCTTGAATAGAGGCACATACTTTTCTTTTTCTCTCTTTATATTTCTTTAACTGCTTGCCATCATATTGATAGCCGTTACTTGCGGTGGCGATAGCATTCACTCCCAAATCAATACCGATGAAATCTTCAACATCATCAACATCTTCTTCGGGAATTTCAACAGTTTGAAATAAAAAGAATTTATCATTCTTAAAAACCAAATCAGCTTCCCCTTTAATGTAGGGAATATATTTTTCATTATGACATTTGAACGGTATTTTTAATCTACCGTTAAGAGACCATATTGAGACTTGATTATTTTTATATGATAAAATTCTACTATCATAAGCAATAGCACCATAATCATTAAAAAACCTTTTCACTTTTTTATCAATTTTATAAGCGTCTGCTACTTTTGATATACAACGCACTACTAACTGAGCCGAAAGTTTTGAAGTTTCTCTAATGTTGTGATAACACTCCTTATGTAGTTTGAATTGATTAAAAACCTTCCTTTCCCAAGCAACATTTGAAATAACATTGCATTGAGCATTCGCTTCCTTTAATGTATTCAATAAACTTGCCCTTTGCGTAGCATTGGGAAGTAATTTGATTTTTAAAGTTAGTTTCATAGATTGTTTTTAATCAAAATTATATTAACACAGTAATTTTACTTGTCAAGTATTTATTTTCAAATATTTGAGATTTTTTACTTGACATTTGGTTTTGTGTTGCATTAATTCCTCCAAAAGGCTAAAGACCTTTTGGTTTCCTTAATGTAATACTATGAAAGACAAATTGTGGGAAATTTAAAGTGTGGTGTTTTCACACCCACTCCCCCACCAAAAATTAATTAAAATAATATGAAATCCTGAAGCTTATTTGCAAGCGAAAAGAAATTATATGCTTTTTCCAGTATGGAACAACGCAAAGAGTTTATGATTATAGAAGAGGTTTATGATTACAGAAAAGAAATTGCGTTTTGTGAAGCAAGTAAAATTATATAAAAATGGTTTGTATGGTTGGCATATATATGGAACATTTGAGACAATGTCTTCCTGTGCAAGGTTTTTAAAAGTAAGTGTTTCAGTGTTATGCAAACATGTGAGCGGTAAGCAACTTTGCCCAAGACTGTTAATTTACAAATATGAAGTAAATGAAGTTGCAATGCAAAGGCAGTCAAAAAGTGATGAAAAGAAACGAATCCAGAAATATGATTTAAGGAAAATAATGGAAGTCTCTAAAAACAATCCAAATTCTACAAAACAAAAAGCAATACAAAAGCTTCTTGAATACGCAGTAGTGAAAAATGGAGACACAATTGAAAATATTGAATTAAAGTTGTGGACATATACGCATTCAACGCTAATTAAAGTTCTAAAAGAATTTGCAAATGATAATTCCACAATATACAACTTCAAAGACTTTAATTTGTTTGAAAAATATGCGAAGAGCTGAATTAATTCCTTGACTTTTCAGGCACAGTAGTTTATTGATTTTATGCCGAGGGGGGCGATACCTTCGGCATTAATCGCCTAATTTATTCACAGACTATATGTCAACTCAAATACTTCACTTCAATAATCATCAAATAGAATCCATTGAAATTGATGGTAAAAAATACATATCATCAGCGAATATGTCAAATGCACTTGAATATTCAACTTCAAAATCAATTACAAACTTATTCAATTCAAATAGAGAAGAGTTCACTGAAGGAGAAGATTATATGGTCATTGATTCAATGACCGTTAAAAATGCACCATACAAACAAATATTTTTTTCAATGGAAGGTGTAATTTTAATCACAATGCTTGCAAAAACACAAAAAGCAGTTGAGTTCCGCAAGTGGGCAAAGAATACATTGGCAAATTTACCTCAAATAAAACAACTTTCAAGAATGGAAATATTGCAAATAGCAATGGAAAGTGAAAAAAGAGTTTTAGAGTTGGAAAGCACCGTAAAAGAAAAAGATATTATAATTGAAGCAAAAGACACACAAATTGAAAGTGCAAAAAATCTATTTAAGCAGGTTGCCGACAAAACTGGTTGCATTAAGTTCAAGGCGTGTGCAAGTTTATTAAATATAACAGAAAGTGAATTAAAAGGCGTTCTACGGTCAAATAAATGGATATATCTCAATAAGTTATTCCCAACCACCGAAGCAAGAATTAATGGTTATGTGAAAAACCTTCCTGAAGAGTTCAAAGTTAAAACAAAAGACGGCAAAACTTTAAATAAACAACGGCTTTCATTTTTCATAACGGAGCGTGGATACTATAATTTACTTGAAAAAGTAGCAGGAATAACGATGAATTAACATAAAAAACTATTTTTCAAATATGCAAGAAATCAAAAAAGACCCAAGGAATTACCGAAGACACACCGAAGCGGGAAATGATTTAATTTCACAGTCTCTTAGTGAGCTTGGTGCAGGTCGTTCAATAGCAATAGACAATGAAAACAATATAATTGCAGGAAATCAAACATTTGCCGAGGCACGAAAACTTGGAATGCCGATTCGCATAATTGAAACCGATGGAAGTGAATTGATAGCAGTGAAAAGAATAGACCTTGGAACACAAGACGTGAAAAGAAAACAGTTGGCAGTTATTGACAACAAGGCAACGGATTTAAGTGAGTTTGATGTTGAATTAATAGAACAAGACTGGGAAGACCTTCAAATGGAAGATTTTGACCTTGATATTGAGGATTTTAATGGTTCACTTGCGGAAGAAGAGCAAGATGATTTAAGAGACGAAGCAAGCACTTCAAAGATAACATTTGAATTTGACCCTGAAATGTGTGCGTCAATTTTAAGTAGAATAGAAGAGTTCCGTAAATCGGAAGAGCTTAAAACAAAGGAACAAGTTCTTTTGAGAATGTTTGAACTTTGTGGAATCTAAAAAAAGCACAGTATAACTATTTTTTTAAAAAAAAAGACCTTCCTTAATATTTGTAAATATTTAATTTGTCAATGTCAAGGAAAAAGTGTGAAAAATGCAAAAAATATTTTGGAATAATCAAAAATAATGCTTGACTTATCAAAAACATTATATATACTTCTTATATAAGAAACACAAATTCTTATTTTTTTTTAATTTATTAACTTTTTCTTTTTTTATGTCAATTTCAGACAAAAATCAAAACTTAGACCACGAAAACTTTGAGCCTGACTACGGCAGTGATAACAATGGTATTCAATACTCTTGCGGACATATTAACCCACTACAAAGAGCGTTGGTAAATAACGGCGTTGAAAAATTAAATGCAATCAAGGAAAGCTTATTGAAAGCTATTACAGACATTGACAATTTTTCAAATGAAATTTTAGAATTTGCAAAAGTTCGCTGTGAAGATGTGCGTTCCATAAATAGCGAGCTTCGTAATGCACTTGATAACAGTGAGTGCAACTGCGAGCCTGATTATGATGACTGCCCTTATTGTGAAAGAAAAAATGATGCAATTGACGATTTAGAAAGCGACAAAGCCGACCTTGAAGAAAAAATTGTTGAATTAAAAGACAAAAAGGAAGAACTTGAAAATGCACTTTTGGAAAGCAATGTAAAAATTCAAGAGCTTTTCCACTCTTTTAAAAACCTTGAAACACTTTAACAAAAGCCCTTCGGGGCGTCCCCTTTATTAATTAATTTACATATTTATGTTTTACACTTTAACTTTAACACTTCAAAAAAAATACGATGGAAAATTTAGCAATTCTGTACGCCTGATAACAGGCGACTTGCGGAAATTTCAGGAGCGGTGTAAATGTGACCCACAAAGTGAATTTAAAAGCTTGAATTACATTCTCAACGCCAACAATGATTTTGTTTATATTTTCTTTATAAGTGCAAGCCTTGACTACTTGGAGATGCTTAGAAATGAATTAAATCAAATGTTATTGCACCGCAAAACTGCCTTTAAATATCCGCTTGAATATAGGTTTGATTTTGGAAATATCAAAAATAATTTTGAAAAATAAAAGATTTTTCTTGACTATTGAAAATTTAAGTTTATTGTTTTTATGATGAAGTATGGACACTTTTTCAAAGCCACAATATTTTTTTAAAAATGAAATACACAATACAAAAATTATTTCAACATCTTGGATATAAAAAAAGTGCGAATGCCCCTTCAAAATCAACTGCGGTGGGGCAGTATGCAAATCTTATGTATGAAAACATAAGTAGTCCCTCGGTAACAGAAGACGATGCTTGTGCGTGGGTAATAAAACATAAACAAGAAATAATAAAAAACATTTTAAATGGTAATTACAAGTAAAGCTAAACAAGACTTTGACAACGCGGGAAGTTTTGATGTTGTTGATTAAGGGGGAAGAAAAGCAGGATTAACACAAATGAAGGGTGGGGACAAACACCTCCCGCAAAAATTACAAACAATGATTTTATAAAAATGGTAAAATAAAGAATTATGAACACACAAATTGAAGCTTACAAGGATTTTTCTCTCCAAGATAGAGAAGGGGAAATATGGAAAGATATACACGATTATGAAGGGTTTTATCAAATAAGTAATCACGGCAGAATAAAGAGCCTTGCAAGGATAGCTAATGTTAAAAACCACCCAATAATTACTTGGAGAAGTATTAAAGAAAGAATATGTAGACAAAAGATAAGGTATGATGGACATCTAATATCTTTCGTTTACAAGGAAGATATAAGAAGTGAATTATATATGTCAAGAGCTGTATGGTTACATTTTAATGGCGACATTTCTAATGGCAAACTCCAATTTATAAACCATAAAGATGAAAATATTAAAAACAATCATATTGATAACTTATTGATGGCAAGTTCAAGCGGATATCGTGCCAATAAATACATAGGTGTTTACAAAAGAAATAAAAGATACCCATTGAGACCTTACCAAGGAACTGTAATTGTATATGAAAATAAACAAAGAATTACATATCATTTGGGAAGTTTTGCAACGGAAATAGAAGCGGCAAAAGCTTATGATGATTTTATTGTAAAACATAATTTAAAAAGGAAAGGAAACTTTATTGACAATAGATTTAATATTGCCAATTAAACTATAAAAATGGTAAAATAAAGAAATTATATTTTTAATGGGATATAAAAATAAAGAAATTATATTTTTCCCTTGACTTTTAAAAAAGATAGTTTATAAATATATATAAATTAATTAAAAATGTATGTTAAGAAAATGTAAAGACTTCAATAGTGGGGTTACAAAAGATGTAGAATTAAATACTCGTGGACTTGCGGTAAAAATACAAGACTGTGTAATTGATGGATTTAATTACCATAACTATTGGTGTGTAATATTAGGAATGTATTCTGAAACAGAATATCGTGTTGCCGTGCGAATTGATGTAGGACTGGTAAATGTTATTGCTATAACGGAAGCAAATATCAAAATGATAGTTGGCGACTTGGAATCTGATTTTTGCAACATTGGAAAAGTAAGACACTTAGAAGAAGTAAAGCCTTTTATTCAAGGTCTAATAAATTTATAATAATAAATATGTCTAAAAACGAAAAAATGATTAAAATAAAGAATCAAACGACAAACGAAAGAATTTACTATATATGCAAATACTACAATTGTATAAACTACATAATTCTCAATAAAAGCCCGACCACCGTTGCCGATGGCATATATCACGATGAAGAGCAGACTTTTGAAGTGTATGATTCCAACGACTACCTTTTGGCAAGATACAGCAAGGCTTCCTTTGAAAATCCATACACTTTTAAATTTAAGTTGGTTTTTGATAAAAACGAAACACCTGAATCAATGTTTGAAAAAATGAAAAGTGCAGACTCAATTGTAAAAAATTATTATGCCTAAAAAAATCTCAATAGAAAACTATTCAAGACGGCGTGGGTTCAGCACCCATACCGTTAATATGAAACAAACCACAGCAGCAGGAAGGCTTGCCAACGAATATTTTAACCTTTTAAATCTTGGTGCAGAAAGCCCACACCTTGGCACTCTTGAATATCTAAAAAGATGTGAAGAGCTAAAAACAATGCAGGAAAAATAAAATAATTAATAACACAATATGGACATTCTCACGGATAACCTAAGAAGGTTACGAAATGAAAGGCAAAAAATAGCCTTTACAGGAACACATAGCGTTGGCAAGACGACAATTATAAATCACCTTGCAGAAAGAAGCTGGTGTATAACTATACCCGAATGCTACCGCCTCACAGCAAGTCTTTTTGGGTTACTATGTAATGGAGACACAAAGAAGCAAAGTTATGACACCACAATTCATTGTTTTGTCAATCAAATGAGAAAAGAAATTGAAGCCACCAAACTCCATAACCCACACATTATTTGCGACCGCACAGTTCTTGATTGTTTTTTATACCTTGATGCGGGTAATAAGTTCCAACGGATAAACTACAAGTTATTCAATGATTGCAGAAAAATAGCAATAGAACATATCAAGACATACGATATTATATACTTCATAGAATACGAAGAATATCCCTTGCAAGATGACGGCTTTCGTAATACCGATATTGAAAACCAAAAGTTAATGAACCAATACTTATGGGATAACTTTAAAAAATTTCCAAATGTTAAAAAAATATCATATCAACAAGGTATGGAGTTGCAGAGCCTAGAACAAATACAGTTTTCCGAGTAACAGAATCAAACAACTTGACATTTACCAAACCACCCTCACACTAAATTCCAACAGTGGTTATCTCTTTCCCACTTGTTGCATTACGTTTTTAAGCTGTTTTTAAGTGTTACTGGTTTTGAATTGGTAGCACTTCCCCCTAAGGGGCGGTAAGATTGACTTTTAAAATGGTGGAGTTTTCACTAAATAAACTTTCTAATCAAAAATGGCACAGTCGCAAAATAAAAACCTACAGAAGGCAAAGAAGGAGAAAAATGATGAGTTCTATACTCAACTTTGTGATATTGAAAACGAATTAAAACATTATAAAGACCATTTCCGTGGAAAAACGGTTCTTTGTAATTGCGATTTACCGCATAGCAACTTTATTAAATATTTTGAAGATAACTTTCAAGAACTTGGTTTGAAAAAACTTTTACACAGTGGTTATGATAAAGAAAACAACACAGGAGACTTCCGTTCCGCAGAGTGCATTGAGCTTTTAAAACAGGCGGATATTGTTGTAACAAACCCACCGTTTTCGCTTTTTCGGCAATATGTTTCCCAATTGGTGGAACACGACAAGAAGTTTTTGATTATTGGAAACCAAAATGCAATAACTTACAAGGAAATTTTCAAATTAATTAAGGAAAATAAACTGTGGCTTGGTTATGGATTTAGTGGTGGAGCTGGGCATTTTATCAATCACCATTATGAAAATTATGCAACGGCAACGGATAAAAAAGAGGGAATGATAAGAGTTTCAGGTGTTGTTTGGTTCACAAATCTTGACCACAACAAACGGCACGAAGATCTTATTTTATACAAAAAATACACGCCAGAGGAATTTCCACATTACGATAACTACAACGCCATAAACATCGATAAAACAAAAGATATCCCTTGCGATTGGAAAGGTGCAATGGGCGTGCCAATTACATTTTTGCATAAATACAACCCCGAGCAGTTTGAGATTGTAACTTTTAGAAAAGGCGATGATGACAAAGATTTAACAATAAATGGGAAACCTCCTTATTTCAGAATAATAATCCGCAACACAAAAATATGAAAATAGAACTAAAAGAAATTACGGTTGAAGAATTGACGAATGGTTATTTAAGATATCTAAAATCCAATTCGTAATAAAATAGCTTGACTTTGTGTTATTACGCATTTTTATTACACATAAACTTTTATTACACATAAACTTTTATTACACATTTAATGCAACAAAAGAACGGCGTAAAAAGTGCGTCTGCAAGCATAAGCAATGTTTCTGCAAGCAGAGGGAAAAATGAAGTAAAAGAAAAAGAAGATATTCAAGGAAATTTATTTTGATTTATGGAAAATCTCAACAAAATCATTCAATCCGACTGTTTAGAGTATTTAAGAAGCCTTCCTGATGAGTGTGTTGATTTGGTTTTGATTGACCCACCTTATGGCGTTAATTTTAAAAATGATTTTTATGATGATAGTGCGGAATTTGTGAAAATTGAAAGTATAAAATGGCTTCAAGAATTATTTAGAATATTAAAAGATGGTTCGCATTGTTATATATTTACAGGAACAAAAAGCTTGAATTTATGGCTAACAAATATTGAGAGTGGCGGTTTTGAGTTTAAAAATATTATAAATGTTCTAGCGTATTGCAACGGACAGTATTTGAAAAATAATTTTTACTATCGCACAGAGCATATTCTTTTTCTATCAAAAGGTAAGGCAAAAAACTTAAATCAGGTTGACTTTATTAAAACAAGTGACGCGTGGAAAAATGACAAAAGGAATATTAACAAACAAGAATATACATATTCATATCCTAATTTTTGGAATTTCATTTTTGCAAATGAAAAAGCAAATACAAAAAAATTATTTCACCCTAATCAAAAAAATACAAAGCTTCTTGAAATTTTAATAAAACTTTCAACAAATGAAAATGATATTGTACTTGATTGCTTTTCAGGAAGTGGCAGTCTAGCCCAAGCGTGTCTTGAAACTAATAGAAATTTCTTATGTTGCGAACGAGACGAAGGTTATGTAAAAATAGCAAATGATAGACTTGAAAATTGGCAGGAAGACCTTGAACGCCAAAACAAATGGTTGAACGACCGTGGCTTTAAGGCGTTTCAACCCGATGCAAAAGTTGACAAAAAAGAACAAACACAAAACGATTTATTTTAATATATGCCAAAAGCCTCAAAAGAAGAAACACTAAAAGTAAAGTTACAAGCAAGAGCCTTGTATGAATCAGGTAAATACAAAAAACAGGAAGAAATATGTGAAGCAATTAAAAATAGTGGTGGCTCATTAACAAGAAAAACCCTTGCAAAATATATTGACGAAGATCCAAATGATGTTTGGCAAGTACAAGGGAATCCACAACAAAGGCGACAGGAAGCTAAGGAACAGCATAAACCAGCCATCAAAGAAATTGTTGAAAAAGTGTTAGAAATCCAAGCGGAAAAGGTGCAAGAAAACAATAACACTCCACCACAAAAAACATCACTTGAAATACGCAAAGAGCAAGCAAAAGAAAACGCAATGCAAACAGATGAAATTGTAAACGCAATTGCTGACCAATTCTTTGAAGAAGAAAGGTTGCGGAAATTTGTATTATCAACGGGACTTTTAGCAATGCATCGCATAAGACAAGTTTTATTGACAAACAAACAATACTACGATGGCAAGGAGCAACAAATAGGCTTGCAAACATCGACCCACTATTTACGAATGACACAAGCAATTGATACAATTGCAGGAACATTTGGGTTTGGCAATCAAAAAGGTGGTTTGAACTTGGTAATACAAAACAATAACAACCAAACGAGTAGTCAGGGGGGTGATGATAAGCCAAAAACAATAAAAGAGCCTTTGATAGTTTTTGAACCGCATTATGCAGACAATAAGGATTAAATTAGCACCAAAGATATATAACTTTTTTGCAGAAAACCAAAACGCAAAAATTTATGTTTTGTATGGTGGGCGTATGTCTGGCAAAACTTGGTCAGCAGTAAAAGTCTATTTATATAAAGTTCTTGATACTGGTAAGGATGGCTTAGTTGTGCGTGAGGTTGAGGATAAAATGGCAACTGGTATTCATAAAACTTTCAAAGATGTTATTGAGGCGGATGATTTCTTGACAGAGCATTTTGAAGTTTTGAGTAATAAAATAAGAATAAAACAAGATAGTATATTTATAAAAAGACACGGAAGGACACCTTGTATTGATTTTGGTGGTTTAAAAGGGCGTGGGCAGGGCTTAAAAGGGCTTGGTGCTTATAGTTATCTATTTGTAGACGAAGCAGTTGAAATAACGGAAGAGCAGGCAACTGTATTAAGAGGAACTTTAATGCGGAACAAAGACCTTGTTTCGTTTTATTGCTTCAACCCAACTAATGCAAATGACTGGGTGTATGAAGCATTTGTTGTCAACTACGAAAAGGCAAAGGAGGTATATGGCAATAATTTAGCAGTTTTAAAGGTAAATTGGTACGACAATGTTTTTCTTTCGCAGGAAGTTATTGATTCAATTCAGATGGAAAAGCAATTGATGAAATATGCACTTTACCAACACCATTACGAAGGCGAAATATTACTGAATGTTGAAGGTGCATTATTTTCTCAAGACGATATTCAAAACGCAATTGAACATAGTGAACACGGCTTGTCAATTGAAGAAATAAGAAATATGCTTGACTATGTCGTTATTGGTATTGACCCCGCCGTTTCAACTGGGGAATTGAGTGATAAAACTGGAATTGTTGTGTGTGGATATAGTGTGCAACAAAAAATGTTTTATGTACTAGAAGACCAAACGGGAAAGCATACGCCACATCAATGGGCTTCCCAAGTAAGTTATTTGTATGATAAATGGAAGGCAAATTATGTTGTTGCCGAAGGAAACCAAGGTGGGAATTTAATTAAAGATAACCTTTTAAGTTTAGGCACTTCAATGTATATTGACACCGTACACGCAAGGTTTGGTAAAATAACAAGAGCAGAACCAATTGCAGCACTTTACCAACAAAATAAAGTTAAGCATATACGATACTATGACTATAATAAAGAAAAAAGACAAAACCACCTTGACATTTTGGAGCATCAAATGACAACATACTCTCCATTTTCAAAGCATATTAAAAGCCCTGATAATATGGACGCAATGGTTTGGGCAATGACAAAGCTTGTTCCTATGCAAAAAAGACAAATGCTTACGGTAAATGATAATTGGCAAGATCTTATTATTGATTAGGTATTTCACGCTTTACTTGTAACTAAAAAATAGCTTCCATATCTTTGTCGTTTTTTATATTTGACTATATATTGCGACTAACTTTACATTCCTCGCTTTTTGAGTTTGTTAATATTTTATCAATTCCATCAAATTCAGCATTGTATTGTTTTCTTGCGAATTCTTCAAACATAGCAATATCATAAAAAAATTTATACTCATACTCTTTAATTTTTGCACCTGTAATTAACATTGAATTAGTGTTTATTGCAAAGTTTGATATATTTTGTTTATATATATCAAATAAAATATTTTCATCTGCAATTTCATAAGCAAGGTGCGAAAGTACATTGCTTAAATATTTATTTAAATAATGTTCTGGTTGGTGTATAGCCCAAGCAAATGCTAAAACTCCAGTTTTATTTGTAATAACTTTTTTATTGTGTTGAGTTGCACTTTTATTATGTATTGCATATCCAATAGGCATTTTATCAAACCATTTTTTAAAATTTTTATCAGTTTGTATTTTAAACGCATCAAATTCTTGTTTCAATGCGTTATACTTTTCTATATCAATTGCAACAATAGTGCCGTTGAAGAATTTTTTAAGTCTTTTTATTGTATTCATATTTCACTTAATTAAATTCTTTTTGATTTCCTGAACTTTATTATACTCATTTAAACAGTCTCCAAATAGTTCTTGTGGTGTTTTTTCGTTCATAAATAAGTTTAGGTAGCTTTCTTCAATTTTTGACGGTAAGCGAAATTCAAGCGATTTGTTATGTTTTAAGCGTGATAAAAACACTCTTTGAGTCGATTTGTTGACATTATTTAATTGCATAAACAATTTCAATTTGTTTGCGTCCATATTGTTTTAATTACTTTCTTTACAGTTTGTCTTGCTTTTCAATATTTTGTTTAAGTTTTTCAAGCGATATTATCGCTTGTTTGCAATAACTTTGCCTCAAAATAATTCGTTTAAATTCGCAATTAAAAATACGCCAAATAGCATTTAACCTGCCATTATCTTCCTTTCTCAACTCTTGATACAAATATTTCATTACCATATTGTTTTTTATAAGTTAAACCTAATATATGTATTATATTTTAAAATGTCAATTAAAATTTTAAGAAATCGTAAAATAATTTGATAAAAAAGAAAAAAAATGATAAAAAACACGGGGGTAATACAAAAAATATTTAAGAAATCGTAAAAACACTTGACTTTTGGAAATATTCAAATTCAAGTTATTCAAATTAATATCATATATATGGCCTTAAACCCAATAGTAATGACAGCGGAAAAGTTGCGTAATTTAAAACCTGCTCCACCGCCACCACCTCTAAGAAAAGGCAGTATTGAGGAACAACTCATTGAAACGCAAAGATTTATGATAAACTTTAATGCAAATGAAAGAGGCTTTTTCAAAGAAAAAGAAACAATCTTAAACAAATATCGTATATACAAAGATGATGCAAAAGTTGAAGTTTTCAGCAATAACGATGTAACAACTTATTTGCATAAAAATGGAAGTGCTACGCGTATGATAACATTTAAAGAGCAAGATAGGCGGCTTGAAGTATGTGTGAAAGATATACAAAATAATGGGAAAGCAATAATTGTGGGTTGTTTGTGATGAAGTGGATAAAAAAAATATTTGACAATTCTAATGAACATAATTCAGGTATAGTAGGCACGCAAAGTACATCTTGGTCACAAATGTGTAAATGTTGTTTTTGCCAGCCTATAAAATCCATAAGACCCCCTTCACATTCTCAGTTTCTACAAGCTTCTAAAAACTGTAAAAAAATTAATAAAGAAAATATGTCCCTCAAGAGATGTCCAAATTTTTTAGGCAATCAAACAACTGTATTCATTAAAATTGCAAACCAAGGTCGTGCTAAATCCCAAACAACAACACACAATAATTAAAATGTTTTTATGTTTTTACTAATAGTTATTATTTACTTTTTTTCAATATTATTTTATTACGCAAAGGTTTATTGGAAAGATATACCAACAGTGGCAAAAGATGGGTTTCTAGATTTAGTAATTTATTTAGTAATTTATTTAGTGTCACCAATATATCTATTGAGATGTGTATTAATTGAAATAAATTTATTTAGAAAATATTATTGTTTTGAATTTAACATTTTGGATAAAAACAGCAAACAAATTTTACGCACTCAAACCATAATTACAAGGCGTTTTTGGTTACAAGATGTTATAAATAATGGTTTTATTGAATATTGCGAAGGACAATTGAAAGATGATGAATGTTTATCAGTTAAATCAGTTACTCGTAGCTCAAGTATGGAATTTATAACATATCAAAATTTCTCTACAATAGAAAACAATTAATTTAATTAATAAATAAAAATATGTCACTTACACCATTTGGCTCTTCAACTGCACCACTTCCAACAAAAGAAATTCTGTATTTCAAAAACAACTTAATTTAAAATGAAATATATGATAAACTTTATAAAAAAAATATTTAAGGAACACCCAGACAAAAAAAGAAGAACAGATTCACGAGAGGCGACAGAAGATGAGTTGAAGAATGAATCGATGTCCTCAAATGAAATAAAATTGTTTGAAATTTGCGGTGATAGTGTTGTATATCACCGTGCTGACAACAATATTATAAGCACCTATACAAAGCGTGAGTTTAAAAATTTTAGTTGGTTTATTGTGAAATCTAGTGTAGAAATTAATGGAGTAATATATCATTACAAGCTTATGAATCAATATATGGGTAGCATATCAATTTGTTTTTACACAAAGGAAAACGCCGAGAAGCAGTTAAAAGCGATTTTGCAATTCACTAAAGATAACATTCCACAAGCACACTGCTATTGCGAAAAATTAACTAATAAATGATATATGTCAAAAGAAATTAACACGGGATTCGGCTTCTCAAAAAATGCACCACTTCCAACAAAAGAAATTGTGAACGCACTGAAGCGTTCAGTTACAAGAGTAGTAATTGTAAAAAATGCAAATGATAAAAATTTGCCAAAAAAGAACAAAAAGCAAAAACAACTTAATTTAAAATAGTATGACTTGTATTGTAGGAATAAACACGGGAAGCAAAATTATAATTGCCAGTGATAGAATGGCAAGTAACGGCTTTACTTATGGTCAATACTCCGAAAAAGTTTTTAAAAAAGATGATTTTATTTTTGGTATATGTGGCACTCCCAGAATTGCACAATTAATTAAACATAAATTTGCAATTCCAAAAATGAAAGTAGGGCAAATAGTAGATGATTATCTTTATAATGATTTTACCGATTCTTTTATTGAATTAATTCGTCATAACAATTGTGCTGTGAAAAAAGATAATGTTGACATAATGGATGCAGGTGTTATGTTTGGGTTTAAAGACAAGCTTTATACAATGGAAGGCAATTTTCAAATATTAAGCAATAACAAAGGCTACGATGCAAGTGGCTCAGGTTGTTATCACGCAATAGCAAGCTTATATTCAACGCAAGATTTGAATATAACTGCCGAAGATAGACTAAAAAAGGCTATAGTTTGTGCAAGCGAATTTGTGTTAAGTGTTGATAGTACTGTTGATATGGTTGAATTAAAGTATGCGGACGATAGTGTAACGCCTGAAATACCTTCAATCAAACAACCATTGCCAACTGATGATATAGAGCAAAAAGCAATGTAATTAAAAATAAAATATATGAAACTTAAAGAATTTATTGCAAAAAATGGTAAAACATTTACGATTCATCAATCAAATGAAATCCCATCAAATATATCAATTAGCGAGATATTCATAAGTGAGAATATTGCGTTTTACGGCAAAGAACGACTTAAGATTGACAACTGCAGTTTGTTTTCATTTAATGTATTGAATTGTACTAATGACATTGTTGCGTATGGTATGATTGCCTGCGGGGATAAAGCAATTGTGAATGGTAAGTGGTGCTGGATTGGTGGAAGTATAGTATTGCCAGAGTATAGAAATATTGGTATTCACAAAGAGTTAATAAAATTTAGAATGGATTTTGCTAAAAATGCTGGATACCATTATATAAAAATGCAATCTTCTCCGAAAAATGAAGTGAGCAATGCTAATGCTGTAAAGTGTGGACTAATTTATTATGGACAAGAAGTTTATTACAATGCAGTTGAAGGTTTGATACTTCAGAATGGTTATTACAAAGTGCTGCATACCGAAAGAATGGAAGAAAAAAATTAATAACAATCTTATGATATTTACTATAATAAACAACACAATATGCAAAAATACTACATAGGAAATCAAACAGTTGATTTTATCAAAACTGCAAATCAAGCTCTCCAAAAAACAAGTAGCAAGAAAAAAATTAATAAAAATCTTATGATAATAACAGCAATAAGTAAATTGTTTGCAGAAACTGAAACCAAAACAGTAAATGTATGCGGTTACAATGTTACTCTTCCGATAGAAATAAGCGTTGAAGCAGAAAATGATGTTTTAAATATAATAAAAGGAGCACACGAAAAATGGTATTCTGAAAACAAACAAAATATTCCATTTGATGCAATGAGTTGGTCGTATTATTATTCACTAGATCGTACCATCGATAGTGCTAAAAAATTTCGCAGAATAGCGATTTATCACGAAGAATATACGCAGTGCTATGGTTTTTTGATAGCCTACGATGTCGTGGGATTTTATGATAATCTAAAAAAAGAAGGAGATCTTGGTAGCTATGGTGGTAAAACATTGATACAATCTTATACCACACATTGGCAGGAATTAAGAAATATTTCAATTAAAAAATTAAAGTAGATTATATGTCCATTGTGCCTTATGTAACATTTATTTCGCTTGCGTTTATTGCAATGTATTTTATTTGTTTTTGTGCTGATTATGTAACAATGAAGAGAATAATTAATGAAGAGGAACTTGACTCTTATAAGAGCATTATTACTCACATTAGTCATTTGTCAAGAGATAAAAGAACCATAATATACTTAGAAAGCAAAATGGATTATTTGACCGAAAAATCATTTATACTTTCACCTGATGGCGTTGCTAAGTTTTTACTCAAAAATGAAATTGCAAAATTTGTTGAAACGGCAACTAAGGAAATTGCACGATTAAAATCCTAGTCAACAACATATTCAACCTCACAACGGCAATGAACACTTTCACTTGCGGGAAGGCTTTCGTGTCTTGGGTGTGGAACTTCATAATAGCTTACAAAGAAATTGCCTTGTTCATTTGATTGACTTCCACTTATTGCACGGTGGTTGTCCCTTGGTTTTGCACCTCTTATGAATTGACTTTTTTCCCACCAAATTTTTTTGACACGGTCAATAAGCAGTTTGCCAGTTGTAATTGTAGAAAGTTTTGGCTTTGCAACTTCGGAAGCACCACTTTCCTTTACGGCTTGGTATTCTGCATTCCTTATTTCACTAGAAGCTTGTCCAGTGCCATATTCTGCGTTTGACTGTGAGCGAATAGGGATTTTCTTTTCAAGTTGGTTTTTAAATTTCTTAACCATTTCGGTTTTCGCGTCTTGTTGTACTCTTTCAAGTTGTTTGTCAAGGACTTCAAGGCGTTTTTGTTTTGCCTTGCGTTTTGCAATTTCCGATATAAGCGTTGCACCAGCCAAAATTAGCAACTCGTTTCTTAATTTATTAGTTTCTTCTTTTATCTTGTTGATATCGCTGATATAGTCTCCCTGTGCGTTTTTATAGGCATTTTCAAAGTATGTTGCTTCAGATTGTATAAAATCATCATTTGCCAACTGCTCCGTCTTGTTATTTACAAGAAGTGTATATAAAATATCAAATTTATTGTTGACCTTGTCTTGTTCTTCTGTTGGAACTTCAACACTTTTAAGTTCAACACTTTTAAGTTCAACACTTTTAAGTTCAATTATATTTCTTTTGTTGAAGTTGAATTGACTGCGTATTTCAAAACCCATTCCACTTTCTTTTGCGTCTTGAAAAATTCTGCGGAATATATAAATGTAATCGGGTTTGTAGTTTTGAATGATAGCTGTGAAATCAACAGTTCCTGAATTTGTTACGATATTGATTAAATCATTCCCGATTCTACGATAAAGTTTATTAAACTCCCTTAAGTGCCTCGCCTCAATTTCTTTTTTGATTGCATCGATTTTTGTTATAAAACGCTCACCATTTTGCATTTTTACAATGTATTAGGTTTTTTCTCTCCAACAAATCCATCGTCTTCAGCACCTAGTATTTCTAAATCAGCATAAGAATCATCAAGTTCAGCAAGCTTTGTGCGTGCCTCTTGCTTTTTTATTATTTTCTTTTCAACTGCTGTTAATATTTCTTGCTTTTCTAGGTCGTTATAAAACTTAATTTTGCTAATATCAAAACTTAAATATATTCCTTTTCTTTCAATTGCATCAGGAGACTTCCCAACATATTGAAGCCATTTTACTAAAAATGCGTTCAATTCATTTAAAATTACGCGGTTAAATGTTGAAATAGTTCCATCATAAAATTCACGCAATGAAGCAAGTCTATTGTTTGAGTATTCACTAACGCCCTCAATAACATTTGTATTTGCTCCTGTAAATGTTGAGTATATCATTTGCTTTGTTAATGCAAGCTGTTCTTTGATATCGTTTGCATTTTGAACAACTGAAATTGGCTTCACATCGATTTCAATGTTTGGGTGATTTGCTATAAAAACCTTACCATTATTGTTTGTTCCTTTTAATTGAGCTGCAATACTTGACATAATCTTTTGCATTTTCTCTTGATCATTTTTATCATTACTTATTTTACCTTCTTCATTGGGAAATTTGACAGTAATAATTGAGCTTGGTCTACAAGAGTTCTCATAAAATACACGACTTGAGCGTATAATATAGTTTTGCCAAAGAATAATATCTTGTATATGTGTTAATGGGCTTTGATATGTTTTTGTGTAATAATCAAAGTTTCCAAAAATGATTGCAATATCATTTTCATTTACAAAAGCTCCAAGCTCTTCATTTTTTACAAATTCCCTAGTCATTTTATAACCAGTCCCGATTGTTGAAATATTATAACTAATCACATTATTTCTATTAATGTATTGAACTGAAGTTGCAACTTCAATATTTTGAATTGACTTACTCACTCCATTACATAAAATAATTGCAACAATTCCGTTGGAAATATATGCGTGATAAATACCTTCAATGATATTGTTCCAATGCCTAGGGGCAGGGTAACTGTTTGGATTGTTGAGTATATTGAGGAAATCTAAGGCAGGTTTGTAATTTGTTGCTGAATCAGTTTTCTTTTCATCACGCTTTAATGCCTGTAATTCACAATTATTTATAATACCAAGTTGGTTTGAGATAACTGTTTGAATTGCAAAGTTCTTTTGTATTTCAGCAGAAAGTTCCAATCGTTGAACGCCACCAATTATTTCGCCAGTGTAATTATCATAAAAAGAATAAAATGCGTTTGAACTTGGTTGATATGATTTTGTTTCTAAAAAAGTGCTTTTTATTTTTCCGAAAATACGGTTCATTTGTTATGAATAAAAGCTTGACAAATATTTTTTTCCACTTAACATAAACTAGTTTTTTAAAAAAGCAAGAATTTAATTGCATAAATCGTGCCTGTTTTTAAACCACCAATAGGCGTGGTAAATAACGCAAAAAAAGCCATTGAATGGCGTGAAAAATATCCAAAAGAAACAAGTAGTGCAGGAACGCAAGTAGGTTGGGTGCGTGCAAGACAGCTTGCAAACGGCGAAAGCGTAAGTGAAGACATAATCGGCAGAATGGTTTCATTTTTTGCAAGGCACGAGGGAGACGAAGTAGTTGCGTCTGAATTTAAAGACGAGCCTTGGCGTGATAACGGGTATTTGATGCACCTTTGCTGGGGTGGTGATGAAGGAAAAGCTTGGTCAAATAAAATTTATAATCAAATTCAAAACAATAAATCATTTAACAGTATGAGCCAAATGCAATATATACACACTAAACTTGAAACAAAAAGCCTTGACGAAATAAAAGGTACGATAACATTGAAAGCGTGTTATTATGGTAATATTGACCGTGTAAAAGATATTTTGGAGGAAGGGGCGTGTGCTAAGTCAATTCAATCATTTCAAAGTGCGAAAGCAAATAGTTCTTGGGAGGGTAATAAAATCCGTTTATTGTTAGAACATAACAATGCTGAAATCCTTGCAATAAATATTGATGATTTATATGATTCGCAAGAGGCACCAATTGCAGTAGCAACTATAAGTGAGGATTTTAAGAAATTACAACCAGCAAAAGTACAAGATATTTACCAAAAAATCAAAGATGGTAAAATGTTTGCCTCTATTGGTTACTACCCTATAAAATCTTATGTAGACAATAATGGAATAAGGCACTTGCAAGAAGTTAAGCTTGCTGAAATTTCCCTAACAACTAACCCAGCTAATACAAAAGCTACTATGATTGACTTAAAAAATATTAACTTACCAAAATATCCCATTGACATTGAAAGTTCTTGGGACGGAACGCAAGCAGAACAAAGATGGAGGGAATATACAAAATCCGTTGAAATGCCAAGCACAAATTACAAAAATGGTTTCTTATATTTTGATGCTGAAAACCAAGATTTATTTGGTTCTTATCATTTGCAAGTTGTTGACATTGTTGACGGCGAACCTAAGATAATTGAAAGGGCGGTTTTTGGTGTTTATCAAGCAATGAACGGTGCAAGAAATGGTTTAAAAGTAGTTCCTGAAAATCAAATGCCAAGGCTTCAGGGTGCAGTAAATGAATTGTATAAGAAAATTAACCGTGTGCGTGTTGCCGAAGGAATGGAAGTTTTAGAAATGCCAAACTTTAAAACAAAGAGTGAGTTTCAAGTAGCACTTGAAGGAATTAAAGATGCGGACGGTGCTTTTTCAGCTGTTGGTTTTTCAAAATTTCTTTACGGTATTCGTCAAGGAAAATATCAATTAACACAAAATGCAATTTCAAAATTCGTGAATACCGTTGATGGTATTTATAAAGGAAAAATGCCAAAAGAAGAAATTCAAAAAATGCTTGACAATCAAAATAATGATGTTAAAAGTGAAACCGTGCCACAAGAAACCGTGGCACAAGACCATTCCGAGAACAAGTCAGTTCCACAAAATCAAACATTTGCAGATGTCGTAAATACACTTGCAAAAAATTTTAAAAAATAATTAACTATTCTTAACCAAAATGAGTGAAAACCAAAAAA
>Ga0214923_10002800_pt1 | contig 22610 bp, 25 predicted proteins | sample LL1510_MetaG_FD_177993 | JGI IMG/M metagenome (GOLD analysis project Ga0214923, IMG submission 177993) | Freshwater microbial communities from Lake Lanier, Atlanta, Georgia, United States - LL-1510 | ecosystem: Environmental > Aquatic > Freshwater > Lake | place: USA: Georgia | collected...
AAAAAAAAAAAAAAAAAAAAAAAAAATATATTCCTTTAGCTACAAAGGGATTATTATTTAATAGGTAATCGTTATATATTAGGAGGATGCTGTAACAGCGGCCTTCTTTACCTTCTTAGGCTTGTCTGTGGTAGTAGCAGCAGGTTCTGTAGTAAGAACAACAGCTGGTGTGGCAGCAGCAGAGGCTTCAGTCTTTTCCTTCTTTGCCTTCTTGGGCTTTTCAGCGGTTGCTCCAACAGTAACAGATGGCTGAGATACGGTTTGTGCCGTAGCGCCATAATACTTGGGTTGAGCGACACGAGCTTCGGCGCTAGGAGGCTTGAGTTGAACCTCCGTTAGACGGTCACGGTACTCTTGAGAACCAAGTCCTTCACGTTCTGCCTTAGCAATTTGGCGCTCGAGAACACGGACATTGTAGTCGTAGAACTCAGCAGTGTATGCAAGTTCAGCTTCCTTCTCAAGAGCAGAATAGCGAGTCTTTTCGGCTTCACTAACTGTCTTCCAGAGTTCACCAAATGCCTTGGACTTTTCAGTCATCGACATCTTTGCGAATAAGCTGCGCTTTACAGCGTCGAATCTGGCATCAGTGGAGTCAGCAAGTGCATGACGCATCTCTTCAGCAAAGATAATGTATGCTCGCTTGAACTTGGTAGGTGCCTTTTCAGGATAATCACCTGACGAGATTGCACGGGCAAGGTGTTGCTCGTATTCACGATCAAATACTTCCTTAGCGGAACGGACTTCGAGTTCGAGAGCTTCCTTTGCATCAGCTGAGAGTACTGCATATGCAGCAGTAAACCCGGCATTGTCAAATTCTTTACCTTCTGCCTTGCAACGGGCATGGTATTGCTCGCGGAATAGATTGCGAACATTCTTAGGCTTGGCAAGCCCGGCAACAACAAACTTTTCATTCTTCTTCTTTTGGCGTTTGTTTTGCTTGGTCTTAAGCTTCTTGTTAGACTCTTCGCGTTCTGGGATAGTCTTAGTATCAAAGATCTGATAGAGTTGGTCGGCATCAATATTTTCAGCACGCTGGGCGATTTGCCTTACAGCGTCAATATAATGCTTAGACATCTCCCAGTCCTTGTCAAATTCAGTGGAGTAGATTCCGTTCATAAGTTTAGTTTCAGTGGTTGTGTTAGTAGTCATATTTGGATTGGGCTTAAGTTAATTATTATTTGCTATTGCTATATTGTTAATTCATAGTCAAAAGTGGAATACAAAACAATTTTTATTTTAAAATTTCACAGCCTATATATTTTTTTGGAATTTTTGGCAAAAATAACACCTCATAAAAAATTGTTTTCAGTATAAGGGCAGTTTTATGGTATATCCTAGATACAATAATAACAACATATAAACCCAAAGAATACATATTTTAAACCAAAAATGGGAGTACCTGGTCTTTTCAGTCATCTGCGTAAATATAACAAGAAGAATGACGTGCAATCAACTATTAAAAGTCATTTGCCAAATGCAGGAGAACCCATACACCTGTATTTGGATTTTAATGGTGCTATTTACCAGGCATTGAAACCGGAGATTAAAACTGAAGAAACGTTTATTCTTCATATTCTGGAATACCTAGATAACATCGTCAATCTATTCAATCAGGCCTCTGTGTTCCCATCCGATGTAGATATTCAATCCCAAGCAGACATTAGTATTGACCTAGATGAAGAACCAGACCGTATGCAACCATCATCACATGGTAAACAAGTTGTTGCACCGCAACGTGTTAATAAACTGTTTATTGCAATTGATGGAGTTCCTCCACATGCCAAGATGGTCCAACAACGTCAGCGTCGGTTTCATAGTATTTGCCGTAAACAAAAGACTGCAACTATCGACGCTAGGTATGGAGACCAATATGACAATTCCAAACAAAACACATGTATCGACACAAATATGATTACACCCGGAACTGTATTCATGGAAAAACTCCGTATTGCAATCCGACAGCATATAGATACTCATGTGATGTTTCGCGATATGGAAGTTATTTTCAATGACTGGTCCAACCCAGGTGAAGGCGAACACAAGATTTTCGAACACCTAGCCGTACATCCACCGGCACCTAATACAAAGACAATTGTATATGGCCTAGATGGTGATCTGATTATGCTTAGTCTAGCCAGCCGAGTTCCTAATATCTTCCTCATCCGTGAAGCATATGAATACGGCCAATACTCTTTCGAACACGAAGGGTATCCTTACTTGTTCCTAGATGTAGATTGTCTCAAATCATCGCTTGTAATTGAAACATCTAAAAAACGTATAGGGACAACCACACATATGCCCGATCACCACCTACTCCGGTTCATCGATGATTATGTAGTCCTGATGATGCTTCTAGGCAATGATTTTATGCCTAAAGTACATTGGATTAGTATTAAAAATAACGGACATGAAATCCTACTTAGTCAATATTTCCAAGTACAAAACGGGATTTCGCAGGTGGATATGGAAACTGATCTTGGTTGGCTATTTAGCCGGACAACCGGACAAATTAATTTGGGATTCCTGCAGGAGATTTTCACCCGACTTGCCAGGCAGGAGGACACACTAGCTCGCAAATTCATTGATGACCGCGCCCGCAAACATATCCCTATTCCACCTAATTGTACTGAACGTGAGCGCCAACAACTTATGATGGACTATCTACCTATGCAATATCTAAATATTGAAACAAGTATCCGTGTAGGTGAACACAAATGGCGTGGGCGGTATTATCGGACTTGCCTGGATATGCCAGGGACACCAGAAAACATAGGACAAATAGCTGAAGCATATATCCGGACACTTATTTGGAATGCCAATTATTATGTAGGTCGTTGCAAGAGTTGGGAATGGTTTTATCCATATGACTATGCTCCCACTCTTGCAGACGTATATTACTTTATTAAGGACATGAAATCACTAGCGAGTACATTTAAATGGCCTGAAACACACCCTATTGATTCACAAGTACTGTTATTCATGGTTTTACCAGTTGCTAGTTCTGGACTAATGGCACGTGCTGTAGGCACCAGACTTAAAGACACACACAATACAGACACACTGCTAAAAGTATATTTCCCCGCGTCATATCCAATTAACATAGCATTCCATTCTAAATATTATGAATGCTCGCCACGCATCCCTTGGATGCCAATTAAATATGCCGTGGATTTTATTAAACAAGTTGGGTTATCACCTAGCGAACAATCCCGGAATGAAGTAGGTGGCGTGCAAGTTTGGACTAAAAGACAATAATAATAGCATTTTACCGTAGACACTCTACTATCGTAGACACTCTACTACCGTAGACACTCTACTACCGTAGACACTCTACTACCGTAGACACTCTACTACCGTAGACACTCCACTATATGCACACCTTTCAAAGTGGTCTTATGAGTGCCTAGGGCATAGTGTTTCAATGTGAACGGTATGTGTTATTTGTTAATAATATATACATAGATTAGCAAACAAAGAATTAAAAAATGCCGCACAAGAAAAAAACCATAAAAGGGAAATGGGATGATTTATTTACAGATGCTAACCCATCTGATACCATTAATATAAAATATAAAACTCTAGATGATATTAAAAACACAATTAATATTCTTGAAAAACAATACAAAACTGGGAATCATACACATAAGAGGATATCTCAAATTGCTAACCTAATGAAAATACGTGTTGGATTAATTAGAAATCATAGTATGCCAGAATATAAATTAGTTAATAATTATACATTTTTTTTAAAACAACGCACATTAAAACACACACTAAGCTCACGCCGGAAATTAATTTTCAAACCAAATACCACAGGCACCCTATTACAGTAGTACCTATTTGCCACCCGAATAGGGTGGCCTGGTCGGTGGCTTCACCACCTTGTCATGGTCGGTGGATTCACCACCTTGTCATGGTCGGTGGCTTCACCACCTTGTCATGGTCGGTGGCTTCACCACCTTGTCATGGTCGGTGGCTTCACCACCTTGTCTTAAATTAGGTACTTGACGGTACAGCAAGTTTTCTTCTTTTTTTCTGTGTTTTTTGCTAATCCTAGATTTCTAATGTTTTCTGGGCTTAGGGCTACGGCAACAAACCTATAATAGACTACTCATTCTATAAACTCGATTACTAAAATACATCATATATCATCCATAACGCTTGGAATGTATAGTTATAAAATAGCTTGCCGGAATTACCCGGTTCCTGAAATAAAACCACAAGAAAAAACATATGACCTTTCTGCGATAATTCATTATTTTACTGCAGATATGTATAAGGTTAGTAAAATTTCTAGATCCAGTACATACGGGTCACCGGCATCTAAAAATACATCACCAAGTAAAAAACAATTCATTGAAACAAAAGCACGGGAGTGGCTTACTGAACGTCTAAACAAACTTATGCTTGGGACGTCATGTATTAATATAAAATGCCAAACCGATCTCCGTACAGCAAAAAGTCTGATTGACTCGGGGTATAATAATTTTTTCTGGGACAGAGTTCGAGTATTAGCAAATCCGTACGAACTTATATATTTCACATCAAAGCGGCAATTAGGTAGCCCGCAACGGATTCAGCATGTTGCCGCTATTGAACCGTTGAGCCGGAGCTTCTTTAAAATGGTAGAAATGAGCCGACAACTATTAGGTGATATTATTACAACACCTCTGCCAGTAACATGTGTTGGGCTAGCAGAAGGACCCGGTGGGTTCATAGAAGCACTCATTTGGCTACGGTCAACACATTCATGTCCTAGCACTCCAAGTTCACGCATTACTAATTATTTTGATAAATATTATGGCATCACACTTATAGATACTGATACACCTGATATACCATCATGGAAACGTAGTACTGAGTTCTTGCGCGACCACCCTGAGGTTAATATACTCACAGGTGCAGATGGAACAGGTAATTTATATTCTCTGAAAAACTTACGATATTTGGCATCTAGGTTTACAATTACCAAGGCAGATTTGGTTACTGCAGATGGAGGGTTTGATTTCAGTTCAAATGGTGTGTATAATTGCCAAGAGCAAACAGCCAGCAAACTAATCCTGGCCGAAATAATAGGGTGTATGGCGGTTCTTGGACGTGGTGGCCGATTTGTATGTAAATTCTTTGATTTGAATAATAAACTAACCGCTGATTTCTTGTATTTACTACAGTGTCATTTCACCGAATTAGTAATATTCAAACCCAAAACCAGTCGTCTTGCAAATAGTGAAAAATATATAATTGCAACTGGGTTCAAAGGATGTTCCTCTATAATATTTGAGAAATTGCTAGGGTTACTTGATATGTGGAATCAATTTGACATATCAAATGAACAAGTTATATCACAGATTTCGACAAATTGGCATATTGCTAGTAGTAAACATACTGATACTGTTTTCCGGACCATTAATTCTATATTTGATGTTAGTGATATCTACACAGGTCCTAGCACTATCCCATCACATGCAGCACCTAGTAGTTTTTATGCATACCTTAACCGGATAATTAATGAAATGAATCAACTACAAATCTCCAATATTAACCAGACAATAAGTATCATTAACGATCAGTTATTTTATGATGCTGATTGGCAGGAGAAAACACGTGAAAAACAAATTGAAAATGCCAGGTGTTGGTGCCTAGAAAATGGTATACCATTTATCTAAAGACACAACACACTAAAAGTCTCATTATTTATTCAACTATCGCAACAGTAGTTGTGCGGACAGGTGATTGATTTTGTATTAAATAAATGGCTGCAGCGCCAAGCATAATCCCGATGAGTTGTTGTTTATTTATTTTTTCATCTAGCAGTAAATATCCAATCGCAACAGTAAGAATCAAATAAACAAGAATCTGAATAGGAACATATCGACTCAATGGGTTAAACTTAATACCTATATAACTGACATAAACTGACAATATAACAATACAGCTTGCTAGTACCGTCTAGTATGGTATTTAAGACCATACTAAACTCCAATAGTCAAATGTTAGGAAAACCATTATTTATTTATCATTCGGCGATGTTTTATTTAGTTTTTCAACAAGTGGTTCGACATATTTAGCAGCTTGTTGCTTACCAAAAATAACATCAGCTTCTTGTTGTTTTAATCTTCCGGCTGCAACTTGCTTTAGCATAGTCAAAATCTGATTGATTTGGGTGCGGGCTTGAGGTGTTGCTAATTCGCCATTTGCTGCTTTATTAAATAATTTGGCCGACGCTTTATTCAAGAATGCATATTTAAGACTCATAGCATGAATAAACTCATCTTTTGTCAAATCACGGTACCCCCGGCCATGTATCCAATCTTGTTGGCTGCGGATAAGGCCATCAAGCTGAATTTCAATTACATCCGGATCACTGCCTTGGTAATCGCTATTTGTTGTTGTAGCACTCATTATATTTGTAGTTATAGTTATTATCGCTTTTATTAACTTACAATCAAAAATAATGTTTAAACTAACTCACTATATAAACACATACCCAAAATACACAACAAAAAAAACAAAAACAAAAACAAAAACAAAACAAAACAAAACAAAAACAAAACAAAAACAAAAACAAAAAACAAAAAAAAGATTTAAACGTCTCTTGAGACGGGTTGTTTTTACATGGTTTTCCTTCCATCGTTGCACGCCTCTCGGGCGTGCTAGTAATGCTAAAGTTTTAACTTAAACATCACCATCAGCTATGCTAACAATAACTATGTTATTAATTAAACAATTTTTGTTAAAACAACATTTTTTACCAGAAACCCACGATATGTATTATACCGCCTAGTATGGTATTTAAGACCATACTAACCTCTACTAGTCAAGTACCTATTTGCCACCCGAATAGGGTGGTCTTAAATTAGGTACTTGACGGTATACATGAAATAATCCATTCAAAAAATTAGAAAAATAATAAATATACAGTAATTTTTAATTTCAAATATTTACAGTAGCCATCCATGCTAGGACCTCGCCCGAATATCCAGTTGGAATATTAGCAAAATCCACCAGTCTAGAATTTGCTACAAATAAGTCATCTTTTAAAATCGCCATAACTGATTTGAGGTCATCCGGATAAACTGGTGCGGGTGCGGGTGCGGGTGCGGGTGCTGGTGCAGGTACAGCAAATGAAGGTATGGAATGATAAGCATTAGCAGTAATAAGAAGCCGGTCCAAACAGGCATAACTTTCCGGGTTGGCAAAAAGTACGGCTAGGACTTTATCACTTGCTTTCAAATGTGGGCGTTTGCAACTCACACCATATTTCACTAAAAAGTCTTTATTAAAATAACAGCCTGCAATATTGTCACTAATATCACCACATAGGATTTTACGTAGCAAGAATTTGCGCGCATTCATACCTGTTTCAGGTGCAAAAATCTGGTCGCTAATAGGTTTATCATTCAGATCAATTAAATGTACGAATGCATCACAAATCTGTATGTAATCTCGGTCATTAGCCATGATATAAATATGACATCCCGGATTTGTAGGCATATGGCGTTCACGAGCTGCGCGCACGAAAAGAGCCACCATATCATCAGCTTCCAGATTATTATGTTTCAATACAATGTTTCCAAATTCCCGTTGCATAGGTGCAATGACAGCACGTCGGATATACGGGAAAATATCGAAGTTACTAAAATTATTCTTGGCATGACTATCTTTCCTAGTCTCCTTATAAGATTGTGTAGCTAGGACACGCCAATTATCATTATGCCTACAATCCACTGCAAATACAATGTTAGTTGATGGAACGAGTTTTTGCCTACAAACTGCAAAAAGTTTCTTAGTAAATAGCGAATAGAATTTAGCCATGAACTCAGTATCTGCCGTCCAATTATGATCTGCAGGGATTTCTTTTTCAGGAAATGCACGGGTATACCAATCCCGTACCCCGAAAAACCGGGTATATGTCAAATAACTCAAATCGACTACGCATATATTTTTAGACCAGTCAATCCGGTGTTGGAATCCATCTGTGTTATTTAGAATGACATCCGGCATCTGCGTGGCTTCTTCTAAAGTCGGAATTTTCGATGATGAACTCATTTTTTGTTATTTCTAGGTTTAATTCTAAGTAATTCTAGGTTAATTATTATTTTATGTCCTAGACATGTTTAACTTGAATAAACAATTTTTCTACATAATGGAAAATAAGAAAAATGACAAAATTACAAATTTACTGTCAAAAATTGTTTTATTTATATACTATTTACATGCAAGTATCAAATAATTAAGTAATTTATTTACTAACAAACATGGCATTTGCAATCCATTCTATCAATCCTGACTATCCCACCATCTTTGTGGAGAAACAGTCAGTTGCGCCCGATGCAGATGGCGTCGGAAATATCCAGATGTGGGACACTACACACGATCATGTGCTTTCCAACGGCCGGCGTATCCGTGTTCTCATCATATGGACGACATGTCCCGATTTCCCTAATTCATACGAACCAATTGCGGAACTCGGTGAAGATGGGACACCAATCCGGTTTCTGACAGGAATGTTGCAGCCAGATATGACTTACAAGCATGCGACATCTGCAGACGAACTTGATGAATTTACCAAGCCAGTGTCGCTACTTAACCCAGCCACAGGCGACATGTATAGAATGCCCTATTCGGCTATGTGTGTCTCAGCAACACTGCGAAACATGTTTGATGATTTGGGTTTTCAAGAAGATACACCAATTCCCATCTTTTCCAATATTATTAATGGCACTATTCTCAATACTCTCCGGCTTTTCAGGATGATGCGAGTAGTTGCAAACCCATCATGTGGGTCAGAAACAATCAAGAACTGGTTTCATTCAGAAGTCCCCGACATAAATTGTGAACTTCGTATTCCTCAAATAGATGTAATTCTCAAGGCATTACCTGCATTGGATGAAACAGTGAGGGAAACTGAAATTGCAACAGCAGTTGGTTATCCTCAGTTCAAGTTTGTGAAGGGATGGACCGATCATGTAGCACTAGACTATTATATCACTGCAGTTGATTTCCTTGACATTCAATCGCTATGTATGTATATCGCACATGCATATGCCAGCAAGATGGCGAATATCTAACCTTTCATGACATAGAGTTTAACTCCAGATTTTTCACAAAATTTCTTTTTTGTTCTCTATTGATAATAAATGAATCAATCAACTACAACACAAATAACAGCTAATGAATCACAAATGCCAGAATGGCTCCAAGAAATACTTAAGCCCAAAGCACCACTAATTACTGCAACTGCACGTAGAGCTCTCGTATATTCTAATTTTATATACCTATTACCTGTAGTCGTGCTTGTATATAAATTTGTTTGGCAAAAATCAATAAGTACAAGCGGGTTTGTCATCCTGTCTGTATTCTATTTGGCAGTTATGTTATATAGCATTAATTATCATATTTGCCAAAAACATGTAGACCCCACCCAAATTGACCTAATTATGAAATGCGACAGTGATAATATGTTCTATTCACAAGCACAAACCGATGACTTGACAATGGCTAATTTTGCGCTTTTCATAACCATGTTGTATATTATGCCTATCAATGATGAATTACGTATTATTTTACAATCAGTCGGTATTCTTTGGGTAATTACAACTCAATCATTTTCCAAAGTATTTAATGGCGTAATTTATAATGCAATTCCTGCACTAGTGGCATCGGTATTTTATTTCATTTACCTAGTCATGACATTTAAGCATCATCACATAATTAGCCAAGTTATAAGTATCATCGGGTGCTTATTTAGTTTGGCAGCAGTTGCGCTTTTCATGTTCTTCCGTGGTGATTATGGATTGACTCACACTTTATGGCACGTATTTGGCGGCCTAGCTGGAGGATGTCTTTTATTCCCTGCAGTTATTGCAGAAGACAAATTCACTTGGCGTGGATTATTTAGTTTTACTAACCGCGCGGCTACACTCAAGATGTTAATCTTTAGACTAGCTACAACTACCGTAGATACTGGGTATTTGGCCCAGTCTCTAGGCACTTGCGTTACCGTAGACACTGGGTATTTGGCCCAGTCTCTAGGCACTTGCGTTACCGTAGACACTGGGTATTTGGCCCAGTCTCTAGGCACTTGCGTTACCGTAGACACTGGGTATTTGGCCCAGTCTCTAGGCACTTGCAATGGCGGACTGGCTCCGCACGTCCTCGGCGTTACCGTAGATACTTGGTATTTGGCCCAGTCTCTAGGCACTGGCGGTATTATTTCTAGGATGATAAAACCAGGTTTTGTTTCATTAAAAAATCGATTTTGTCAAATAGTCTAGATTGCGTACTAAAGAAATAATAAATCCTAATAACACAAAATAAAATTATTCAAGTACCGTAACTCAAATATATTAATACTATGGGAAATTGTAAATCACAACCAAAGACCAATGCAAAAAAAAATAAAAAAAACACAAATGTTTCTGAATTATTTGCTAAACTTGTTCCAACTAAATATACTCTATCACAAACTCAATTAATTTATGAAGCGGTGTTGAATGCATATATTCGCAAAAAATCCATTCCGGAGCTAGGTGTAGTATTTATGACCCGTAGTGGTAAATCGCATATTTCGTTACCAATTCTCCCAGGTGATTTACGTGATATGGCTGCGATTGAAATTGATGCAATTATTAAACTCCTAGAGGATTACTTTATTAGTATTGGTGTGGGAAATGAAATTTATATCAATGATTGTATTAGTAATTTAGATGGACCACAACTAGGCTATTACAAACTCTATTGCCATATTGTATCATTTGCCTAGGCAGAATCCGGGCGATTACCATAAGCACTTATGCCTGGACGCTTAGGTGCATGGATTCCTTCTTTTTTAATTTCCGTTAACCTAGCTAATACTTTATCTACCCCTGCTGATGTTCTCATCTTTGCATCCGGACTGTACGCCCACATCATCATATTAACATGTAGTACCGTTGGCAATCCAGCTAGAGAACCTGATTTGACATAAAGCCCATCTGGCTTATCTGCTTTTGCCCTGCGTACCATATCCAGTCGTCTGAGTATATAATTATCCCGCTGTTTGTCCCATGTATTTCCGTTTGGATTTTTTGCCAAGATTGGAAGACTTGATAGTTTTTGGGGGTCACCGTGTGCCATTTGCCGATAAATTATTAGGAATCCTTTATCCGTTTTATTCGGCGGAATTTTACCACGGCTGACTAAACTTACATCATAGAACTCAGCTAGAGCTTCCAATCGGTTTACTAACGCTAGGGGTATGAATGGATAAGTGGTTTTGTTTTTACTTACTGTTTTAAGGGTTTGCTGTTGTGTTTTTGTTTTTGATGATGTAGATGTCCTAGATACAGGATTTTTTATAGTGTGGCGTTGTGGCATTTATTATTCATATATGTTTCATTTGTGTTTATTTGTGTTTCATTTATGTTTTATTTCTAATCCATTAAAAAAATGCGAAAATGGCTTACCCTACTCACCAGAATTCCGGGCCAGTGTAAGTGTCAAGGAACGCTGTGAAAACTTCGAAACGGTTGGCATCAGTAGACATGTCTCGGAAAAGTTCTGCAGGATGTTCTGCATGATGCTCTGGCTCCCAAAGTGCTAGATACCTAGACACGTATGCAGGCTGGGTATCAGTCATGACAAACGCGTCCACATCGGATTGCTCCGGGAAAGTATGCTCTAGGCCAACTGTCTTGGTAACAAGGTCCCATGACGCCTGATTGAGGTCACACTTGTCGCATGAAGCTTGGAGCCACGCGATATGAGCCCGGACTGCCTTGATAGCACGAGGTGCCAAACGGACAATGTTCTTCTGTGCCCGGTTGAGCTTGGTGTACCAACGAGCAAAATGCATCATCACTTCCTTATTGCGGACAACTGAGAAAAGCATGGCGTTGAAAAGCCCTTGTGATTCCAGGAGTTGGTCGATAGTTACATTCCTCGGCGAACCAAGTGCATGAACGGCACCAACATCAATTGGATTATAATCTTCATCTGGCTGGCGACACCAGTTTACTTCAAAGTTTGTGCCGTAAATGGCCCAGTTTACACCACGATAGGTGGTTGCCGGAATGGTAGCAAACCACCCATCTGAGTTGAAAACTGCAAGTGCAGCAGGCAATGGCAATCCACAAATTGTAACATCATAGTTTTTGAAAAACTCACACAGCAACTTGGCACGGGTAGGGCTCTTGGTTATATGACTTTGTCCATCCTCGGCAACGCTCTCGGTGATATGACTTTGTCCATCCTCGGCAACGCTCTCGGTGATCTGACTTTGTACATCCTCGGCAATGCTCTCGGTGATCTGACTTTGTCCGTCCTCGGCAATGCTCTCGGTGATCTGACTTTGTCCGTCCTCGGCAATGCTCTCGGTGATCTGACTTTGTCCGTCCTCGGCAACGCTCTCGGTGATCTGACTTTGTCCGTCCTCGGCAACGCTCTCGGTGAAATCAGTATTCATCTTTAAAATTGTAATTATTATTTGGACTCTTTGTAAAGATATATAAATAAAACAATTTTTTATTCAAAAAAACCAAAAATGCAATAATTTAATTCAGTTCACGATTAATTCTTAACCCACCCTGCTGAGTAACACACCGACTAATATAAAGCCTACGAAGAATTGGGTCATGACGATACTACGTGCGACCCGAGACAGTGGTGTTATATCACCAAACCCAGCAGTTGAAAATGTAGACATTGTAAAATAAATCATATCATAATATGTTGCAAATGATAGTGGTTGGCTACGGTCAATTCGTAAATTACCAGAAAATGCTGTTTCATCTAGATTAAATAAAGCATAGTATACAAAACCATACACCAAAAACAATGTAACTATAAATCCTATAATATGACGGAGTTTGACAGAATATATATTATTAGTGGTTTTGTAAACTATATTAACGATATTCGCTAAATACCAACCTAGAATAGCAAGTGACAAATTAAAAAATGCATGTGGGTTGTCTATAGGTAATTTAATTAATATGCTGAGTAATATAACACAAATTATTATTGCAATTATTATATATTCAGATGTCAATAAATTGTATTCTTGCATTCTATAAGATATTTTGCCACTAGTTACGTATATTTATTTATATGCTATCTTTGTTTTTTCAGATAGGTTTTCATAGGGCTTTGTAATAACAGAATAAGTTCATATACTTGTGATAAATATCGGGAAATATAATAAAAACTTGAATTAAAAGGCAAAAGAAAAGGAAATGACAGGTGGATTAATACAACTGGCATCATATGGCGGTGCCGATATTTATATTACCGGTAACCCAGAAATTACATATTTCAAAACTGTCTATCGCAGACACACTAATTTTGCCAAAGAATCGATTATACAACATATTAATGGTAAAGTAGGGCATGGGCGTACAGTTAATATTGATATAACACGGGTTGGTGATTTACTGGGTGCTATTTGGCTACAACTCAGGCCGCCTTTTTTTACAAATGCTGATACTTGGTATTACACACAAGGTCTAGGTAATGCACTAATTAAACGTGTAGATTTAGTTATCGGCGGACAACTAATAGATAGACAATATGGTGAATGGATGTCAATTTGGGAAGAGTTATCGGTTAGTACTGGCCGGCGACCTGGCCTAGATGCAATGACCCTAACTAACGTTCCTATGACTAGTTTGGCTACTATTACTGATGAAACTGATGCACCATATCTAAATGTCCCCCTACAATTCTGGTTCTGCCGCAATCCTGCCCTAGCCCTCCCAATAGTCGCCATGTCGCTACATGAAATCCGGTTGCAAATTGAATTTGGCTCGCTGGAAGATATAACTAGTTCTTATATTCCATCTGATACTAGTTCACCTGAATACGAATTAATTATTCCAGATGATAAAAATTCATATCCTGATTCAAATCCAGATAGCGATGTAAAAGTATATGCAAGTGGGCAAAATATGGAATGTGAAGTGTGGGCCACTTACTACCATTTGGATAGTGATGAACGCAGGCAATTGGTTCAAAATCCATTAGAATACCTAATAGAACAGGTTCAGCACAAAGGTGCTTATCGCCCGGTAGGTGGTACTATCAAGAAATACAATCCGGAGCCCATTACTGACACCGATACTTCATCTGACCCAACACCGGCATACCAAAAACAAACTTTTGATATCAAAAATATTCGCTATGACTTAGGATTTGCTAATCCTGTTAAAGAGTTAATTTGGGGTATTCGTCCTATCCTAGATGTACCGGTTGACGATGATATTGTAACGTTGACTAATAAGCGCACTCGCACTAAAATAGGGTTCGGTCAATTCTGGGGTGAATTTGATAGCGGTGTCATACGGTTTAACGGGCAAGACCGCATGAAGGACCGCCCTGACGACCATTTCTTACTTACACAGAATTACCAACGCCACACCCGGGTTCCTAGATATAATAAATTAACAGGAAGCGAACAAATTACTGTCGCTTCTGCTGATGAAGAATTTGGACCTGTTTATTCAGCTAGGATATACACTTATTCATTTGGTCTCAATCCCGAGCAACACCAACCCAGTGGTACGGCTAACTTCACTAAATTGGATGACGCATTTCTGGATCTTCGTGGTATTACTATAACAGACCCTATCCTTATAGATAATCCTAACCCTCCTACCCCTCCTGCTCCTAACCCTCCAATTCCACGACCAGATGGCATTAGTAATTATTTTAATGGCTTAGAATTGGTTGTCTATGCAACTAGTTACAATGTTTTACGCATAAAAGATGGTATGGCAGGATTAGCTTATGATAGCTAAAACAAAGTTATCATGGTAACCAAATAGCATGTACTGCGTATCATAATTATTCCTTTTTTCCTCTGTAGTTAAAATAAAGAATCCCACATAAACAATAATACTCGGGCAAATACAAACCGTAAATTAAAATGGGAGGCGGATATATACAAGCAGTAGCATATGGCTCACAGGATATTTACCTAATGGGTAATCCTCAGATTACTTTCTTTAAAGCAGCATATAAACGACACACTAATTTCGCAGTTGAAAGCATTGAAGTTGGGTATCTAGGTAATGCAGATTTCGGCGGGAAAGTAGTTTGCACCCTACCAACACATGGTGACCTAGTCAAAGATATTTTCATTGAATGGGAAATAGATAATACTGTTGATATAAATGACAACAATGATTTAATTCCATCTACCGGAACTTGGATTTTCAAACAAATGGACTTGGAAATCGGTGGGCAATTGATTGACAGGCAATATGCGGATTGGCTGAAAATTTGGTCTGAATTGACTACACCTGGAGGCAAGTTCCCGGGGTATCAACAAATGACCGGAGATTTTGCTGATATACCAGGCCTCAAGGCACCTACAAGTAAAAAATTCATAGTTCCTTTACAATTTTGGTTTTGTAGAAATTCTGGCCTAGCACTGCCTCTAATAGCTCTTTCATCGGCAGAAGTTAAACTTACACTTTATTTGGAAACAGATGACAAAGTACAACGCACAGGTTATGGACTTAAAGATAAATCAATTGTCAGTTTCAAAATCTGGGTGGATTATATATTTATGGATACTGATGAACGCCGAAGATTCTCACAATCCGGACATGAATACCTAATTGAACAAGTTCAAATGGTTGAAAAATTAGAATTAGCATCTGCAGCTAATACACGAATACCACTTGATTTTAATTATCCTGTGAAGGAATTACTTTGGTGGGGACAGAAAAATTGGGATAGTGAAAGTAGTTTCAACGAACATTATATGGCATTTGACCAAGGATATGTTGCTCTTAATGGTACACAACGCTTTTACCCACGTCGGTCTGAATATTTCTTGAATGTTCAGAATTATGAGCACCATGAACGCATACCAAGATATATACCTTTTACAGTTAATGAAAATGAAAATAATTATAATTACATTTACACTTATTCATTCGGTCTAGAACCCGAAAAACATCAACCTAGCGGTGTTTGTAATTTCACACGACTAAAGAGCGCTGATCTGTACCTAGATAATGTTGTTTTTGCTAACTCAGGTAATGGTGGTATCCGTGTATTCGCTCACGGTTATAACATTCTACGCATCATGAGTGGCATGGCTGGGTTGGCATATTCTAATTAATTTACTAACCGATGGCGGTCTTTTTTAATAAGTTATAGATTTCGTCCTTGTAAAATAGCAACTATCAAGGATTCAAAAATTAATATTCTGATAATAAATCATCTGGTGATAAATGACTAAATTAGATATAGTTATTTCTGACCTAGCTGCAAATGACAGACGTCGGCCACCACGTCAACCCGCCCAAATATTTAATTGGCTATGGCTAGGCGACCAAAATAATGCGTTTAACGCACAAGATTCGGGATTCACACATATAATTTCTTGTATGAATCAAAATGAAATAGACTTGATACGTGGGTTTTGGAAAATGCGAGAATATCAACCCCACCAATTACATATTTGTGTTGAAGACCAACCAACTACTAATATTACATCTTGGTTTCCAGTAGTATGGAAATGGTTATCCAACCTAGCACTGAAACCGACAGATAAAGTGTTAATTCATTGTCAAGCAGGTGTTAACAGGTCCGCAAGTTTAGCTCTTATGATTTATTGCCATACCACTAATACAAAACCTGGTATGGCTGGCAAACTATTTTGGGTTCAGCGACCCGGTATTTTAACTAATCGCGAATTTCGCCTCCAAATTGATGAATGGTGGGGTGAAAAAAATAAAACATAAACAAAATATAAATGTCACTTAGCAAAATATATAGCCATCCGATGTTTTGGATATGGTTTTTAGTAGGTATATTTGTATTGTCACTTGTTGGTGGTTTTATATATCAGGCAACAACTGGATTCACAAAAACTATTACTATTAAAAGTACGTATACACGACTAAGTGGCCGCAGGATGTGGTATATGGTAACTGCAACTAATGGTGATATATATTGTGTGGGGAATCTCTGGTGGAAAGGTGATTTTAATGAAGCCGATGAATGGGCAAATTTGCAAGTCGGCAAATCATATCTAGTCCATGGATATGGTATTCGTGTTGCTGCAATAAGTTGGTATCCTGTTATTTACAAACTTACACCGCAATAACCATAACCGTTCACAATATTCGAAAAAAACATAAACACAAAAATAAAAAATCAAATCCTAGTGTGAATAATTCTAAGCTGATTGCGCTTTCGGTTTCATTGCCGGTGGCCTAGATGCATGTCTAGACCCACGAGGAGCCGGTTGTGCGAAAGTTTGTTGCTTTTTCTTATCATTTGCTCCTTTTTTCTTAGGTTTAGTTGTTACTGGTTCATATATCTTATCAGAAGTAGCATTTAGTGTTGCAGGGTCTACTGTTGCAGGGTCTGCAGTAGTAGTAGCAGTGCTAGGAACCAACTCAGGCATTTCATCATCTACTGCATCTTTTATAACTTGTGTTGTTTTAGAATCCGCAGCAAGTGTAGCAGATGATTCAACGGAAGCTTTGGCTGATTCCGTATTATTGGTGGTATAATCATCTGGATTGTCAGACCTTAGTGAAACAAATGTCTTTGAGCGGCTAATACCAAGTGAATATACGATACCACGGCGAATAGCAGGCACAGGAATAACACCTTGTCGGACACGGCCATCTTTTACCCATTCCGACATTAGTGCCTCAAACTTATCTACTTCAGGGTCACTAATCTGGCTTAATTGGCTGAATACTTTGTCATATTCACTTTGGCGGTCGGCATCCGAAAGTAGATCGGATTTCTTGGCAGCTTGTTTGGCAAGATACTTTTGGCGGGCAGCAGTAGGCATGATTTTATGGTAAATATATTCGAGTTAATTTGATTAATTAAGGATAAGTTTTGATTTGTCTAGTATTTTAGTGCTAGGACGCTTTAAACAATTTTTCCTTGCCAAAAAAACGATTTTGATTTACTGGTAACCAGGAATTACAAATAAAAAACAAAATCTACTAACATGGATCCCGAATTGAAATATACCCGAATTAGCATCAGTCAACTTAAGGGAGTACATCCACAATTAATGCCAGTGATTGTCGAAGAACCACACCACAATGCAAGTAAGCGTGAATCACTTGCACTTCATCCAATATGTGAATGTAATTGTTGTTGCTATTTCTGCTGTGGTTGTCCGGAATTATATACACCAGTGGAGATGCAACAAAATCAGAATAGAATGACACTGTGTCCGCTGACATCTAAGGTTGTTAATCCTGCATTAGTTGCAGATGTTACACCAGATGATTATATACATGAATCATCTAAAGCATCCCAGCAAACTAATCCGGTAGTGTGTCTATTGACGCCATTCACACTTATTATTGATTTGCTTTCTGCAGGTCCTAGATGTGCTATAAATCTATGTCGCTAAAATTCTAAACCTAACAAAACCAAAAAATAAAATGAAAATAAAATAAAAAACGTTTTCTTTTTATTATTTTATCGAGTTTTACAAAGAACTCTCACAAACATTGATTTATATCCATCAAAAATGCTTAATGAATCTACACCAAATTGTGATGAAAAGAATACACCCATTATTGAAGAATTAAATGCCAATGTAGTTACAGGTTTCCAAAAATCTGTTGATGAACTTTATAATGATATTATTAAACTTCTTAAACATCGGACTGCAGCCGGATTCCGGGTGTGCAGATATAATAAGAAATGGTCGGGATTTGGAACAATGATGTCGCCAGTTCATATTGGATATGAAGGTGTGTGCCTAAATGCCATTCCACTTTCTGACAGTGAGCGTGCAAGATTGCTTGATGCAGTTTGTGATAAATTAACCACAGAAATGATAAAAGTTAATAAATGCCAAGCAGAATATATAACCTCAAATAATGTTAATTATACATTAGCTTTTGAGATTGACCTAGAAGTTACACAACTTAAAAAAAAAGATTGCAACATGAATAGTGCATCACATAGTCCAGATACACATGAATATGATTTCAAATGCGGGTCTTGCTAATGAATTAGCCCGATCCGCCAATTATTTTTTTGTGGTCTCTGCCGTCTGCCCCGAATTTATAATATAGGAATGCAAACAAAATAATTGTAGATGCCGCGCCATAATAACACCAAACCGCGCCATTTGTTTCTAAATATCCATACGTCAAACTTGTTACTATTAGAGCTAAGAAGAACGATATTACCCAAAACCATGCAATATCTCTGTCCTGCATTAATAGTAGTGGTACAGCACCTAAAACTATCATATATCCTAATTGCTGCCACCATTTATCTAACCAGGTATAACGGATTTGTTTCCCATCCGCCAAGATACAGCTAGGTACATCAGAACCAATAAATACTGTCCCGTAATATAACACCATTAGTCCTAGTGCTAGCTTGCCTTCAAGTGTTCCTAGATGTTGTTTCCATGGCATAAGTAGAAGTAATAATGGGGTAGCTTGTAGTAAAACTGTAATATACCCACCCCATGATGCCAGCGTACAAAATCCACGCCAAGCCAATGCTTCCCAAAGTTGCATAAGTACTACTAAGGACATAATCAAGCAAATCACTAAAGCATCCCTAGATACGCCAGAATACTTATACGCTGATAACCCCATGAATACTGAACCGAATAAAAAAGTTAACCAACTATGCTTTTCACCGAAACACATCTTAATTACTGGTTTTGCACGTTTTATATAATCACTAGGTTTTATCGTAGACATAGGTACCGTCAAGTACCTTATTTAAGACAAGGTGGCTAAGCCACCGACCAGGACCACCCTATTCGGGTGGCAAATAGGTACTTAACTAGTAGAGTTTTGTATGGTCTTAAATACCATACTAGGCGGTAGTTGGCTTATAATTCAATGTGAACGGCATCTACTGCAGGATTGATTCATCCAGCGCCCCTAGCTCTGAGTAAAACTTATCCAGCGCGAATCGGATATACTTGGTATCTAGGTTGGGTGGCTTGGCGTCTGGATTTTCAGATGTGAAATCCTCCAAAGCATCTGCCTCAAAGGCAGTCTTGAGTTCCAGGAGCCCAATAACACCATACTTGGACCTCACAGCATTCCAACGGTTCTGGGTAATATATCCCAGAAATGGGTGCCCTGTCGGTTCGGCATGGTCCTTCTTAGGGATATGTGCTGTCTTCACTGTCTCCTGGAATGCACGGTTCTTAATCTTGTATGAGAAATGTGCGCCAGTTGCTGGGCTGACAACAACACCCTCAATAATATTGGTGCCTGGTGCCAATTCTGGGTATCCATGCAGTTGTTGTGGAACCGCTGAGTTCACGTACTTTGCACCCGAATTGGCAAATTCCAAACATTCAGCCAGTGAACCTGAGAACATAATCGGCACTTGTGGAATGGGTTGTGCTCGGACGAACTCATGTGGCAACCAGTTTTGATACCGGACTACTTCTGATGCCAGTACTGGTTGTCCGTCTGCCCGCACAGGACGGCTGCCTGGGTCAATGACTAGCATGTCAAAACAGACAAACTCGTATGTATTAGAATAGTAAATATCCCATTGGATAGGTCGTGGTCGTGTGCCATCATGTGTGGCAGCATATGCCTTTAGTTCATTTGGAAGACTCTTTGAGCCACGCCACTCACTTGGGTTAGTAGGATACCAGCCACCGTAAAACTCTCCAAAGATTACTATGTAAGTTCCAGGTTGAATAGAATCTGTGCCTATATGTGCTAGGGTATTCATAGCAGTTTGTTCCAAATTGTCAAGATTGGCTAGGAGCCAATCGTCGCACGGGAACTGCAGCTTGTCGGAATCTGTCAAAAATCCTGTGCGCTTTGCCATCTTAATCCAACCTTCCTTGCCAATATTGGTAAGGTCTAGGTAAATACCAAAATTGGCGCCATGTACCTTTTCTGTCACAATCCACTTGTCAGCAGGATTCTTAGAATACCTAGGCTTGGTAGTAGTGTCAATTGAAGGATACTTGATAAAATCCATTTTTAATTAGAATTTGGAGTTATATGTAATTAGTATATCTTATTTTCTAAAGCAAAAACATTTTTTTTTTTGATTCACTTTTTCTGTTTTTCTAAGTTTTATTTAAATTAGTTAAAAATTGTTTTTTTGTGTGAATATAAAATGTTAGTAATCTGTATTTACTATTTTCAAATATGTCACAAATTAAACCAGCACTAACATCAGCACTAACATCAGCACTAACATCAGCACTAACATCAGAACTAAAAACTTTTAATGTTAGTGAGCCGTGGTTTTCACTAATCCAAGCCGGGACAAAATCAGTTGAAGGCCGGTTGGCTAAATCCCGGTTCGCTGAAATTCAACAGGGAGAACTAATTCGTTGGACGAATGAAGAATTGAAAACTAAAGATGGCAACACAGTGCATCGATATGTGGTTACACGGGTATCTGCAGTTACATATTATCCCGATTTTGAGAAATACTTATCCGCTGAACGACTCAAATATTGCCTTCCGGGTGTACGTACTATTAAAGAAGGTGTCATGGTATATCACAAGTTCTATCCGAAAGAGGAACGCCAGAAATATAAAGTAATTGCAATCAGGCTTGAAGTGTCGCCTGATGATAAATGATTTTATCACCGGGCTTGAAGTGTCGCCAGATGATAAATAATATTATCACCTGGCTTGAAGTGTCGCCAGATGATAAATAATATTATCACCTGGCTTGAAGTGTCGCCTGATGATAAATAATATTATCACCTGGCTTGAAGTGTCGCCAGATGATAAATGATTTTATCACCGGGCTTGAAGTATCGCCAGATGATAAATGATTTTATCACCGGGCTTGAAGTATCGCCAGATGATAAATGATTTTATCACCGGGCTTGAAGTGTCGCCAGATGATAAATAATAGCAAAACAAATAAAAAACACACAAAAAATGTAATGTTATTTTTATTGTTGCAAATAAACTAATAATTTGAGAACAAAAACTTCTTTTCAATTATGTCCCCTAACGTTGAAGAAACGACAATGGTTATTACTAAGCCAAACCCAATTGTGGAGACATTCAAACTCGGCTGGATGGCTGGGCGGATTCTCTTCACTCAGAAGAATGACAGCAAAATTCTGCGAGACGCATTTCGGGTAGCATCCGAGATTTGTAAGTCTGAAAACCACCTAGTACAAATGACTCTGAATTGCTACAAGATTTTGCTTGATAATATTATTGAGCGAAACAATCACAAAGCAACAGAAGACATCGACAGCCTTGGCAACGACATTACAGAACTCATCAAATGCTTGCATCAATAGGATGCACGGGCACCATTTATAGTAGGTTATTAGCCCGGACCGACACAACTAGTTAAGTACCGTAGTCATATTTTTGTTAAATTGGGTATTCATACAGTAGACACTCTATTATAAGCTCACCAGGAGTGGGCTCGAATTCAAGTGGTCTACTAGGTCCTAACCATTCATATGACCACCCTAAAGGTAAGCTTACCGTCTAGTATGGTATTTAAGACCATACTAACCTCTACTAGTTTAGCACTAATTTGCAACCCGATTAGGGTGGTCTTAAATTAGGTGCTAAACGGTATAATAGAGTGTCTACTGTAATTTTGGTTGAATGTATTTTTTTTTGAATTGGAAAAATGCTAAATAATTTTTC
>Ga0214923_10002801_pt1 | contig 22610 bp, 23 predicted proteins | sample LL1510_MetaG_FD_177993 | JGI IMG/M metagenome (GOLD analysis project Ga0214923, IMG submission 177993) | Freshwater microbial communities from Lake Lanier, Atlanta, Georgia, United States - LL-1510 | ecosystem: Environmental > Aquatic > Freshwater > Lake | place: USA: Georgia | collected...
ATCAAGGGTTCAGGAATGGGCATGATGGGCGGCATGGGCCATGAGATGGCGTTCACTTTCGATGGGAAAGCATTCGATCCCAAAAGAGTAGATCAGAACGTAAAGTTCGGAACAACAGAGGAGTGGACGATTTCAAACCCTTCGTCAATGGATCACCCATTCCACCTTCATGCATGGCCATTTCAAGTAGTTGACGACGGACATGGAAACTACTTGCAAGGCTGGCATGACACTGTTAATTTGCCATCTGGTAAGTCAGTAAAAATTCGCATCCCATTCGTTGATATAAAAGGCACAACTGTTTATCACTGCCACATCTTGGATCATGAAGATGCAGGAATGATGGGAATTATCAAAGTAAGCTAGTAAAGCGATGGGAGAGCGATATGGAAAAAACTATTAAAATTAAGGGTATGACTTGCGGACACTGTGAAGGTCGAGTTGGCAAGGAACTTTCTTTAATTGAAGGTGTAACTTCGGTTTCAGCAAGTGCAGAGAGAGCAGAAGCAGTCATTACATCTTCAGTGCCAATTTCTAATGAAGATATCGCTCATGCTGTTAGCCAGGCTGGGTACACGTTACTCAATTAAGGTTTTACCTTGATTTAAATTGTGATGGATTTTAATCTATTGTTATGAGCTTGCGGGCAAAGTTGCGGGCAAAAGGTGGCTTTTGAGCTTGAATTGTCTATCTCCGGCTTATAGGGCGACTCTTCTTCCTAAAACTCAGCAGTCAAAATTGTTTGGACTGTTTTAGCAAATAAAGCCTTACTCTTTTTATCTGAAACTCCAAGATGTTCAAATAAATCAAGAATTTCATTATTGAATGTGTAGCCCACCATTAACGATGAGAGCATAACTGAGCGAATCTCTTGGCTATCAACCTTGAGTGCCGACAGCATGGGGTTGAAGAGATTCTCCGTATAGAACTCTCTCAGCATTTCAGCAGCCTTCTCTTCGGAAGCACTTGCGCGAATTACTCCCACCATGACTTTATTGGTTTTAGAGTTCTTCGAAAGCCACACAACGTCTGAAATTCGAGCACCCCATTGCCGTTTAGGAATGAGTCCCAGCAAAGTTAGCGCGGCCGAAGCCTCATGTGGAAGTGACATCGTGGAAGCAAAGAGCTTTTCTTTGTTTCCAAAATAGTGCATGACGAGCTTCGGATCGACCCCTGATGCCTCCGCCACTGATCTAATAGTGGTTTTCTCATAACCAATTTCAGAAAACTGTTTCGATGCAATCTTGCCAATTTTGGCTTTTGTATCCCGCCCAGTTCCTTTTGGTCGACCTGGTCCAATATTTTTAGGTTCCATGGAATTATTCTACATTTGTTGAATTAAATTTCCAATTGTGTGAAAATACTTGCATTAGAAATTCGATTGGAGAGAAATGAATCAGCAAGTTAGCCGCTTAACACTTCCAACGATTGCGTTATCGCTCATGACAGTTGTATCAGCTGTTGCAGGACTTAGTCTGGCGCTGCCAACAATTGCCGTAGAACTTGGCGCATCTCAGACAGAGCTGACTTGGATCGTCGATTCATACACCGTGGTCTTTGCTGGTTTACTTCTGATTGCAGGGGCTATCGGGGACCGCATCGGCAGACAACGTATTTTGTTGATTGGACTTCTAATCTTTGCCGTCGCTGGATTTATTGGCTTTTACGCTAACTCTGCCGAAACGGTGATTCTTGCTCGCATAGTCATGGGTATGGGTGCTGCGGCAATCATGCCGTCAACACTTTCTGTAATCACGACCTCATTTCCCCCTGAGAGTCGAGGAAAGGCAATTGGTATCTGGGTTGGAGTAGCTGGCGGCGGTGCAGTCCTTGGCCTATTTGCTACAGCGCTCTTACTTGAGTGGTTTAACTGGAACTCATTCTTCGCGTTGAACTACACACTTGCAATAATTTCAATAATCGGAACTACTCGAGTGCCTGAGTCTCGAGAATCGGAAGATAAGAAACTGGATTGGACAGGTGGCCTGCTTTCGATTCTTGGAATTGGTGGGTTGGTTTTCGGAATCATTGAAGGTCCTGAGAAAGGTTGGGATTCAGTCGAAAGCGCATCAGGAATAATTGTCGGATCTCTGGCTCTCATTGGATTTGTTCTTTGGGAGTTGCGATCAGCAAATCCTCTTCTAGATCCACGCCTTTTTAAGCTTCGTGGCTTTTCTTCAGGCACTTTGTCTATCACCATTCAATTCTTTGCCCAATTTGGATTCTTATTTGTCGGAATGCAATATCTTCAATTCGTGGATGGTAAGTCGCCACTTGAGGCAGCAACTCAGCTTTTGTGGTTGCCACTTGTAGTCCTGCCAGGATCTCGCTTGGCAGGAGCCTTGTCTAAAAAAGTCCCACAAAAAATTCTGGGAAGTATCGGCCTTGCGATATTTGCATACTCGCTTTTCCACTTCTCCTCACTTCCAGTGGAATTTGATTACTGGTACTTCACAATTGGAATTTTGTTATTTGGCACTGGTTTAGCTCTCTCGGCCACACCTGCAACTGTGGCGATTACATCCGCATTGCCAGATGAGAAACAAGGCGTCGCATCAGCTGTAAATGACACAGCTCGTGAAATTGGATCTGCAATTGGAATTGCAATTCTTGGGGCAGCCCTGACTAATACTTATAAGTCTGAAATATCAATTGCAACCAGTTCGTTGCCAGCGGAGTTTGGTGAAAAAATTGAGAGGAGCATTGCATTTACGCAGATGCAACCACCAGCGCCTCTTGCAGATAAATGGGAACAGTTGGTGGAAGCAGGCCTGCAAGCTTTTAACTCTGGAGTTCAATCCTCACTGACAATCGCTGGATGGGTTGCACTAGCTGGCGCAGTATTTGTTGCCGTTGTTGCACCTAGAAAGGTCAAACCTTCCGGCTTATAGGGCGACTCTTCTTTTAATTAGGGGGCGCAGGTTGAGTTCTTCTCAATCGATAACTTCGCCAATCTAACTAATTGATACGTCCCCCACCAGCGGCAACCTTTCGAATTCACAATTTCTTTCATTTGTCAGGGCCTTTGAGAATGCACTTTTGCAATGTTGTATAATCACTGCATGCATGCGCGCTACAAGAAAATCTTTTCCGCGCTACTGACCGTTTCATTTCTTTCGACCCTTCCTCATAGTTATGCAAGCCAAACGAAGACTTTGACGGTATTTGCTGCATCTAGCTTGGCCGATAGCTTAACTTATCTAGGTCAGGCATTTGAAAAAAAACATTCGGGCGCTACAGTCACTTTTTCATTCCTGGCATCGCCTACTTTGGCAAGGCAGATAAATGCAGGAGCGCCAGCTGATGTCTTTGTTTCAGCCTCAAAAAAAGATATGCAACGCACATCGGTGCGAGTTCATGCCTATGAAAATTTTGTATCAAATCGCATTGTACTTGCCGTGCCCGTGAAGAATCCTTTTAAAATTGAGCGAATCAAGGATCTTAATAAACCCGGCCTTAAGTGGATTCAGTGCGCACATGAATTGCCTTGCGGAAGTACTGCTGATGCCGCACTTGCATCAGATGGTAAAGTAACTTCAAAACCTGTGTCGCTTGAATCTAAAGCTTCGGGGGTCATCGCCAAACTTATGCAGGGTGAAGTCGATGCGGCGCTTATTTACCACACAGATGTAGTCAAAAATCATAAAGCGTTAAAAGAAATAGTTTTCAGTGATCGCCATGCATCAACGACAAACTATTCGATCGCAATCATTTCCGACGGGAAACAGAAGGTACTCGCCCGCACTTTTGTAGATTTTCTTAAATCCTCGCAAGCGGGTTCGTATCTGCGCAGAAGCGGTTTTGGAATTATTTCATGAATCATCGCCGAATAGATAGGACTAGCGGCGCTCTTGCCATCTTAGCAAGTTTTCTACTCATAGCGCCGATGATTGCATTATTAGCAAAAGTGCCTTGGAGTTCCTTTACAAGCCGTTTGACCCACGATCAATCAGTTTCTGCAATTCAACTTTCCTTGTGGAGTTCGTTATTGGCAGCAGGTATATCGGTTGTATTAGGCGTTCCACTTGCCTGGGTTTTGGCCAGAGGGAACGAACGAATTACCAATATTTTGCGCCCGATAGTTCTGGCTCCCATCGTTTTGCCGCCCACAGTTGCAGGCATGGCGTTGCTCGCTCTACTCGGGCGAGATGGACTAATGGGTAAATACATTTACCAAGCAACAGGATGGTCGATGCCATTTACCAGTGTCGCAGTTGTTGTCACAGGTGTTTTTGTAGGAATGCCCTTTCTCGCTTTGATTGTTGAATCTAATTTTCGCCATCTGCCAAAGGACCTCGAAGAGGCAGCAATGATTGATCGTGCTTCAACTCGAGATGTATTTTCTTTGGTAGCACTGCCTCAAATGCGCAATGGCATTGCTACTGGTGCAGTTCTGGCATGGGCCAGAGCTTTAGGTGAATTTGGTGCAACTATGATGTTTGCAGGTTCATTGCCCGGACGCACTCAAACGTGGGCAATGCAGGTATACATAGACATGGATATTGACACGGGAAGTGCATACACATTGAGTGCGGTCATGTTAGTTATTGCGGTCTCAGTTGTTTTCGCACTGAGAAAACTACTGACCCAGGCGATTACTTCATGACAACTCGGGTTTTTGTTGTGGATGACCACGAACTTGTCCGGCGGGGATTGATTGAAATTATTGATACTGAAGAAGATTTAAGCGTTGTTGGCCAAGCAGGAGATGTGCAGGAAGCTCTTCTAACGCTTGCATCTATTACCGCCGACGTTGCCGTCCTTGATGTGCGTCTACCAGATGGAAGTGGGATCGAACTCTGTCGTGAGATTAGATCCCTTTATCCAAATGTAAAGGTATTAATGCTGACTTCCTTTCTCGACGATGAAGCAATCCTTGGTGCAGTTCTTGGTGGGGCTAGTGGATATGTGATTAAGGATATTAAGAATTTGGATTTGCTTGAGACTATTCGCAAAGTCGCCGCGGGAGAAACCCTCTTAGATATAGCTCTTGTCTCGAATGTCACAAGTCGCTTGCGCAAAGTGGCTAGCCCTGCGAGTGAAATTTATGAACTCACCGATCAAGAACAGAGGGTGCTAGAACATATTGGCCGAGGTTTAACGAACCGCCAGATTGCAGAATCGATGTGCTTGGCGGAGAAAACTATTAAGAATTATGTCTCTTCACTTCTTGGAAAACTTGGCTTAGAACGAAGAACTCAAGCAGCCGCGCTGGCAGCACGATTAGGTTTAGGTAGGGATTAGTACCGAGCAACCCAAAGAGCCCGAGTTCCTAGCGGCTCCTTCTTAGTTATAGAAAAAGTTCCGTTGCATTCCTTCGCCCGATCTTCCAAATTTAGTAATCCACTCTTACGGCGTCCTTCAATGTAGCCAATTCCATCATCACTAATTTGAACATCGAGTTGCCCCTCACTTGAAGAAATAATCACATCAATATGACGACAACCTGCGTGCTTCATGGCATTCGTAAGAAGTTCTCTAACGACGGCAATTGTATGTTCACTTAGGGCCCCATGAACAGAGGCATCAATTGGGCCTTGAAATTCACAGGAAATATGGATTGCATTCTTGCCCTGAAAGATTGCAATCTCTTCTTGAATACGTCCACGTAACCCGGCAGTGGGACCCGGTATCTGAAGTTCAAAGATTGTGTTGCGGATTTGTTGCACAGTTAAATCTAGATTATCAATAGTCTCCTGAATAATCGTGAGGTCTCGCATTGGCACAAGTTCGTTCTTAGCTACTGCTTGAAGTGAGAGTCCAGTTGCAAAAAGACGTTGAATCACTAAATCATGGAGATCACGACCAATACGATCACGTTCTGCTAGAACAACATTTTGGTTCTGTGCCGCCTGTCCTCGGGCGCTATCTATTGCGATACCTGCAGCAGAAGCAAGCACTGTAACAAGCTGTTCATCTTCTTCCGTAAATTCTAAACCACCTTTTTTCTCGGTGAGATAAAGACTTCCATACACTTCATCTCGGATGCGGATTGGTACTCCAAGAAACGAATTCATGGCAGGGTGGCCATCTGGAAAACCTACAGATTCCGCACTGCTTTTAATAGATGCCAAGCGCAAGGGAGTGGGATGTTTAAGTAAATGCCCGAGGAGCCCTTTACCTTCAGGAAATCTTTCTATCTCATCCGCAGATTCTTCACTTAATCCAACGTAAGTAAAAGTTTCAAGTGCTCCGTCAGAACTTATGGTACCTAATGCGCCATAGGTCGCTTCAGAAATAATTACTGCGTTCTCAATTAAGCGTCTCAAAGATTCCCTGAGGTCTTCGCCTTTTGCGACATCAATGACGGCATCCGAGAGAGCGCTTAATCGACTGACAACCATGGGGGAAGTCTGCCTAAACATGGCAAAGATTGCGAGTTAGCTGCGTTTTTCAGCCGCAGATCTAGCGTAGAACCACCAGGCAACGCATGCACCCATGATTGCAAATACTGCCACACCGAGGAAGAAGCTCTTAGGTGCCACAAATGATAGGAGCACTCCGAAGCCGAAAGGACCAAATGCTGCAATAGCTCCGGTCCATCCGATAACTCCGCCTGCTTGTCGAGGTGCGAAAATCATCGGCATCTGCTTAAAAGTACTGGCATTTCCAACACCAGCGAAAAAGAAGATAGCCATCATTCCCCAAAAGAATGACATGAAGTCATCACTACTTTGTGGAGAAAGTTGGAAAGCTGTAAAAATTGATGAGCCTGCGATTCCGACACCCGAAACGAATGTCAGAATTCCACCGCCTAGCCGATCAGCAAAAGGTCCACTAACTACACGTGCAGCTGAACCAATCAATGGACCGTAGAAAGCAAACTTCACAGGGTCTGGCGCATTTGCAAACTCGCCAAATAGATTTTTAATAAGCAATCCGAATTGTGCTGAAAGTCCTGAAAATGTTCCGAAAGTCATCACGTAAAGAAGCGTCATCAACCAGGTGTGCTTATTCTTGAAAATATCTAATTGATCGCTTACTCCACGAGCTTTAATTGGGACGCTCTTGAGCATTGTCCAGGCAAGTACAACTGCAACGAGAACAAAGGGCACCCACAAGAGCCCTGCATTTTGATACCAAGCGAAGGTGTCTATGCCTTTATCTTTATTGACGAAATGTTGTGGTGCTCCCAGAGTTGCACCAAACATTGCAGATGCAACGATAAGTGGCGTTACAAATTGCACGATACTGACACCAAAGTTACCAATACCTGCTTGAAGACCTAATGCCATTCCTTGCCTAGATTTAGGAAAGAAATATGAGGTACTCGGCATGAAACCGGAGAATATTCCGCCACCTAAACCAGAGAGGAATCCAAGTGCAAGCAGACCGATAAATGGCGTAGATGGATTGCGAACCGCAACTGACCAACCTATGAGTGGAAGTAGTAACAGCGCTGTTGAGTACGTGACAAGTTTGCGTGTTCCAAGGATTGGTGGAAGGAACATCCATATCAAACGTAAACCTCCGCCTGCCAATCCGGGCATTGCGGCTAACCAGTAAAGTTCTTTCTTGCTTAGATCGAAACCTAAGTTATTTAATTTTGGCGCTAAAGCAGAAACCAAAAACCAACTGATGAATCCCAAAGTAAGTGCGTAGGTCGTAACCCAAAGAGTGCGCCAAGCAATTTTCGAATCCCATTTGCCCTCTTCGTTGGGATCCCAACCCTCAAGCCACTTACTGGAATCGTTCGTCTTTGAACCTTTCGCATTCATGTCATGCTCCAATCGTAAGTGAGGTATTGGTATCAATTCTGTTTTCTAAATGTGGACTTTCTTTTGAGAGTAGGCGCATGATGACAACATGCATACATGCGCTTGCGGTAAGGGTGAGAAGAAATAGGACGATGAAAGTTGATTGTGGAAGCCCTGTCCTTTCACGCACGAATACAAAAAGAGGAGGCAGAAGGAAACCACCGAGCGCTCCGAGCGTGCCGACAAGCCCACCTACAGCGCCGACATCATGTGGGAAATATTCTGGAATGTGTTTGAAGACTGCCGCTTTTCCAATTCCCATGGCGCAACCAACAACAAAGAGCAAAGCGGTGAACTGTCCGACACCTAAGGAATAGGGAAGGACGTTCTTTGGACCATCTGGAGTTTCAAGAACTATGTAGCCAAAGGGTGCAGCTAGAAGAAGAAGTGCAAAAATCATTGTTGAAAAAGTTCCGTACATTAATTTACGCGCCCCGATCTTGTCTGACAGATATCCACCTAAGGGGCGAAGCAAGGATGCTGGGAAGATGAAGAGCGCAGTCAGCAATGCTGCGTCATGAAGATTGAGTCCGTAGACAGTTACGTAATATTTTGGCATCCAAGAGGCAAGAGCTACGTAGGCTCCAAAAACTACGACATAGTACAAACTAAAACGCCACACTTGAATGTGTCGTAACGGCAAGAACATTTCTTTGAGACGTCTCGACTCTTGTATTTTTTCATTATCTGAGGGAGTGAAAAAGAAGATTGCAATGGCGGTGAGAACTAACAGAACTGAATATAAAGCTGGGACGAAACGCCATCCACCAGGAATAATTCCACCTAGATATGAACCGCCGATTGTGCTTGCTATGACAGCGGGGCCTATGAATTTTGTAGCAGATGCTCCAACATTTCCCGCACCAAATAATCCTAGTGCAAAGCCTTGTCGTTCACGTGGAAACCAGTGAGAGTTCCATGCGATACCAACGCTAAATAAGTTACCAGCAAAACCAATGAGAAAAGCTAGTACGAGTAACCAATGATAATTGAGAGTCATGTGCGCTAATAAATATGCAGGCACTGAAGTCACCAACAACATGGCTATGGTTACACGTTTTCCACCTATGCGATCGGCGAGAACTCCAAGAAAGAGTCGCCATATGGAACCGTTAAGGATTGCTACTGAGGAGAGCCAGGCCAGTTGAGAATCTGAAATTCCAAATTCTTTTTGAATAGGAATTCCAAGAACTCCGAACATCAACCACACGGCAAACATAAGGGTAAAGGCAAAAGTGGATAGAGTTAGCACTCGAGTGGATCCAGTACGCTCGGGCATGGTCCCTCCTCATTATTAGTATTCATTAATATTTCTTACATGCTTCTAGATGGAAATCTCTCATAGTCAATCGGCTTGAAAATAGGGTCTTTAGACCTATATTTCATAATGCATCCTTGGGCCACACTGCAACCATGGGAAGAACTGATGATGTACCTAATGGGACCGAAGAAGCGCTTATAAAATTCGGACGCTTCTTTGCAGGCGGGGAAGTTTCTAAAGATTTGTTGTCAGTGACTAAAGCTGGTGGGCGCGAAGGTGATGTTTTCTATCGAGACCGTTGGAGTCATGACAAAGTTGTTCGTTCAACGCACGGTGTGAACTGCACAGGATCGTGCTCTTGGAAAGTGTATGTAAAAGATGGAATCATCACGTGGGAAACTCAGCAAACAGATTATCCATTAGTTGGTCCAGATTCTCCTGAATACGAGCCACGTGGATGCCCACGAGGCGCTGCATTTTCTTGGTACACCTATTCGCCAACTCGTATCCGCTTTCCCTATATTCGCAGTGTTTTATTGGAAATGTATCGTGAAGCTAAGGGTCGTTTAGGTGACTCTGTACTTGCGTGGGCTGATGTTGTAGATAATTCGGAAAATCGCCAGCGCTACCATCGTGCTCGAGGCAAAGGTGGATTAGTCCGCGTGAGCTGGAGCGAAGTTTCTGAAATTATTGCGGCGGCCCATGTTCATACTATTAAGAAATATGGACCGGATCGCATCTTTGGTTTCTCACCAATTCCTGCAATGTCAATGGCATCCCATGCCGCCGGTGCTCGCTTCATCTCCTTAATGGGCGGATCGATGCTGTCTTTTTACGATTGGTACGCAGATCTTCCTGTTGCCTCGCCTCAAGTTTTCGGAGACCAAACTGATGTTCCTGAATCGGCGGATTGGTTTAATGCCTCCTACTTAATTATGTGGGGATCAAATGTTCCCGTGACTCGGACACCTGATGCACACTTCATGACAGAGGCGCGTTATAAAGGTCAAAAAGTTATTGCGATTAGTCCCGATTATGCCGACAACACGAAATTTGCGGATGAATGGGTCGCGCCACATCCAGGTACAGATGGAGCGCTAGGTATGGCGATGGGCCATGTAATCCTCAAGGAATTCTTTGTTGATAAGCAGGTGCCACGTTTCCAGGATTATGTAAAGAAATTTACGGATTTGCCGTATTTGGTTTCATTGCGCAAGAAAGACGGTTCATGGGTTCCAGATAAATTTCTTGTAGCATCAGATTTAGGAGATGTTTCAGAAGGTTCACGATTTAAGACGGTGGTTTTAGATTCCAGTACTGGTGAAACTTTCGTTCCCAATGGTTCACTCGGACATAGATATAACGACTCTTCAACGGGGAAATGGAACCTTGATCTTGAGGGCGTAGATCCTCTTTTGAGCGTTTACGGTAAGAAAGGAGCGGTATCAGCTCCTGTTCTCATGCCACGTTTTGATCAAGGTCAAGAAGTTTCAGAAAGCGGTGGCGTCCTGGCTCGCGGAGTGCCCGTAATTGAAATAGCAGGGAAAACTGTCACGACAGTTTATGACTTGATGTTGGCTCAGTACGGCGTTGCTCGTGAAGGCCTTGATGGTGATTGGCCAGAAGGTTATGACGATCGTTCTCCTTACACGCCATCATGGCAAGAAGAAATAACGAGTGTTCCTGCTGTTCAGGCCATTCGAATAGCACGTGAATTCGCACAAAATGCAATCGACTCTGAAGGTCGTTCAATGATTTTGTTGGGAGCCGGAACCAATCATTGGTTCCACTCCGACACCATGTATCGCACATTTTTGGCACTTGTCACTCTGACAGGTTGCCAAGGAGTTAACGGCGGAGGATGGGCACATTATGTTGGACAAGAAAAATGTCGCCCCGTCACCGGATGGGCACAACTCGCCTTTGGTGCAGATTGGTCTCGCCCTGCACGACAGATGATTGGTACCGCGTTTTGGTATGTATCAACTGATCAATGGCGTTATGACACTTTGGGCTCAGATTTATTAGCAACTCCATTGGGAGAAGGACGATTCAAAGACATGACTGCGATTGACGTTATTGCTCAGTCTGCACGGATGGGATGGATGCCTTCATATCCTTCGCTCAATCGCAACTCTTTAGACCTTGTAGATGAGGCTCGCGAAAAAGGCGTTGATCCTGCACAACATGTGATTAACGAGCTTAAAAGTGGGGATCTACAATTTGCAATTGAAGATCCCGATGCTCCTGAAAACTGGCCACGTGTTCTAACCGTTTGGCGTGCGAATATTTTGGGTTCATCAAGCAAAGGAAATGAATATTTCCTCAAGCACTTATTGGGAACAGATAACTCAGTAAGAGCAAATGAGAATGAGCCAGATGCTAGACCTAAGGATGTTAAATGGCAGGAAGATGCACCTGAAGGAAAGTTAGATCTTCTGGTATCGGTTGACTTCCGAATGACAAGTACCGGGCTTTTCGGAGATATTTTGTTGCCCGCTGCAACATGGTATGAAAAACATGATCTTTCCAGCACAGATATGCACCCTTTTGTTCATGCATTTACTCCTGCTATCAATCCGCCATGGGAAACTAAAACTGATTATGAGATTTTCCAGATGCTCGGCCGCCAAGTTTCCGAACAAGCTAAAGGACATTTAGGTGAACGAGAAGATCTCGTTGTTGTTCCTCTTTTGCATGACACACCAGATGCAATGGCAACTCCTGGTGGCGTAGTTCTTGATTGGAAGAAAGGTGAAGTTGAACCTATTCCAGGAGTCACGATGCCTAAACTTGTGGTTGTTAAGCGTGACTACTCGCAAATTGGCGAAAAGATGGCCGCACTTGGGCCACTGATCGACACACTCGGGACAAATACAAAAGGTGTTCCCGTAAGCGTTCTTCCTGAAATTGAATTACTACGACATAGCAACGGAGTCGCATCGACAGGAGTGGGGGCAGGTAGGCCATCACTTGCGCGAGATGTAGATGCGTGCGCAGCAATCCTCGCTCTTTCTGGCACCACAAATGGGCGAGTTGCAGTAGCAGGATTCAGAGCACTGGAAAAAAGGACAGGTCAGAAACTTACCGATCTTGCCTTGGATAATGAAGGAAAACGAATTACCTTCGCTGACACACAAGCCAGGCCCGTTCCTGTTATTACTAGTCCTGAGTGGTCTGGATCAGAACATGGTGGTCGTCGATATACGGCATTTGCAATCAACGTTGAAAGATTAAAACCTTGGCACACCCTTACAGGACGCCAGCATTTCTTTATTGACCACGACTGGATGAGTGAACTCGGAGAGCAGTTACCTGTCTTTAGACCACCGCTGAATATGCATCGAATATTTGGAAGTCAAGGTGATGGAGTCGCAAAAGAAGTGACAGTCAGGTACCTCACGCCTCATTCAAAGTGGTCTATTCACTCTGAGTATCAAGACAACCTCTTCATGCTCTCTCTTTCTCGAGGAGGACAAGAGATTTGGATGAGTGTTGAGGATGCAGAAATTCTTGGCGTGAAAGATAACGAGTGGATTGAGGCTTACAACCGCAACGGAGTAGTCGTAGCTCGTGCATGCATTTCACACCGTATGCCATCTGGAACGGTCTTTATGTATCACGCGAAAGATCGTGTCGTTGACGTTCCGCTGGCAGAAACTTCGGGCAAGCGAGGCGGAATTCATAATTCGCTCACGCGCCTCGTGATTAAACCAACTCACCTAATCGGCGGATATGCGCAACTCACATTCGCTTTCAATTATCTCGGACCAACCGGCAATCAACGTGATGAAGTTACGGTTATTCGCCGCCGATCACAAGATGTGGAGTACTAATGAAGGTCATGGCCCAAATGGGCATGGTGATGAATCTCGATAAATGCATCGGGTGCCACACATGTTCTGTAACGTGCAAGCAAGCGTGGACTAATCGTTCTGGCTTGGAATACGCCTGGTTTAATAACGTTGAGACCCGTCCAGGGCAGGGCTATCCACGTAGATACGAAGATCAGGGAAAAGCTAAAGGCGGATGGGTTCGCACTCGAGGTGGACGTATTCGTCTGAAGGGAGGAAGCAAAGCACGACGTTTGCTCTCCATTTTCTCCAATCCTCGCATGCTCAGTATCAAGGATTATTACGAACCTTGGACGTATGAGTATGACAATTTAATTTCCGCACCTCTTGGTCAGCAAACTCCAGTTGCCCGACCTAAATCTCTTTTAACAGGCAAGCATATGAAAATTGAGTGGTCTGCAAACTGGGATGATGATTTAGGAGGAGGACCGGAAAATATTGAAAATGATCCGATTCTCCAAAAGTTGTCAGAAGATGTCACAACGAAAGTGAAATTGGCATTTGAAGAAACCTTCATGTTCTATCTGCCGCGAATTTGCGAACACTGTTTGAATCCGGCTTGCGTTGCGGCCTGCCCGTCAGGTGCAATGTATAAGCGCGCTGAAGATGGCATCGTCCTTGTCGACCAGCAACAGTGCCGCGGGTGGCGCATGTGTGTTTCTGCTTGCCCGTACAAAAAGATTTATTTCAATCATAAAACTGGCAAAGCTGAAAAATGCACCATGTGTTACCCACGTCTCGAAATCGGATTGCCAACAGTTTGTTCTGAGACTTGCGTTGGTCGCCTTCGTTACCTTGGCCTCTTCCTTTATGACGCAGATAAAGTTCTAGAAGCTGCATCTATTGAAGATGAGAAGGCTTTGTATCAAGCCCAACTTGACTTACTTCTGGACCCTAATGACCCAGAAGTTTTAGCTGCTGCCCGAGCCGAAGGAATCCCTGAGGATTGGTTGCTTGCCGCACAGAATTCTCCAGTATATAAATTAGCAAAGGTATACAAAATTGCGCTTCCGCTTCATCCTGAATATCGCACAATGCCTATGGTTTGGTATGTACCACCACTTTCTCCCATTGTTGATGTCTTAACAGAAACTGGTCATGACGGAGAAGAAGTCGGTAATCTTTTTGGTGCGATCAACGCATTACGCGTACCACTTGCATATTTGGCTGAGCTTTTCTCCGCGGGTGATATTGAAGTTGTCGAAGGAACCTTGCGCAAGCTTTCGGCGATGCGCTCGTATATGCGAGACATAAATCTTGGTCGCGAACCACGGCCGGAAATTCCAGAAGCAGTCGGCATGACGCAGGAATCCATTTACGAGATGTACAGACTCCTGGCCATTGCCAAGTATGAAGATAGATATGTCATTCCTGCTGCCCACTCAGAGCAAGCTAGAGAACTTGAGAATATGGGTTGCTCATTAGATGGAGTTAATACGGGAGAGAAATTTGGAGGGCCTTTTGGACAGGCCTCTGGAAATCCGGTCCCAGTTACCATTGAAAACTTCCACATTATGAGAAATCGGCAGACCAAATGAGCATCGCTATCGCTCGAATTATCGCTTCATCCTTGCTGGTTTATCCCGATCAAAAGTACGTTGAAGCGCGGGATGAAATGATTGCTTTGGCTAATCACATCGAGCCAGCATTGGCAGAACCGTTCAAAGCGTTCTTTAACGCCACGGCATACTTAACACTCGAAGACATCCAGAAGCATTACGTAGAGATTTTCGATATGCGTCGCAGGTGCTCAGTATTCCTCACATCGTGGACTCATGGCGATACTCGAAATCGTGGAATGGCTCTTGTTTATTTCAAGGAAATTTACAAACGTTGCGGTGTAACAATTACCGATGAAGAACTCCCTGATCATCTGGCGGTAGTGCTTGAATTCGCCGCTTTGAAGAATCCGGATGAGGGAAGTCTTCTCCTAGGAGAACATCGTGCGCCAATTGAACTGCTCAGAGATTCATTGCATAGTGCGAATTCGTATTATGCATTCGTCTTGGACGCAGTGGTTGCAACGTTGCCACGCATGACTCCGGAAATTGAAAAACGGGCACGTGATCTGGCAATTACTGGTCCGCCTCAAGAATTTGTCGGTTTAAGTGGCGCCGTGACGATTGCTATAGAACCTTTCTCATCGCATGGTTCCGATATTTTACAAGGAGCACGTTCATGACTTCATCTAGCATTTTACTTTGGTCTGTCTTGCCGTACCTGGCAATCTGTTCATTTACTATCGGTCTAGTATGGAGATATCGCTACGACAAATTCAGCTGGACCACACGGTCTTCGCAAATATACGAAGGAAAACTTTTAAGTTTCGCTGGCCCCATGTTTCACCTTGGCCTTTTTGCTGTAATCGGTGGGCATATTGTTGGTTTATTAGTTCCACAGTCTTTCACAGAGTTGATTGGATTGAGCCAAGAGGCATATCATTTTGGTGCGGTATCGATGGGCGGACTTGCAGGTATTGCAACTGTGACTGGAATCTTCCTACTCATTTATCGTCGGCGAACAACTGCTACGGTTTTTGCTTCAACTACGAAGAACGACAAGACAATGTATGTGTTCCTAGTAGCAACACTTTTTGCCGGATGCAGTGCAACACTTTCAAGTGCGGGTGTAATTGGAGAAGAGCATAATTACCGTGAGACAGTGGCGCCTTGGGTGCGCTCGATATTGTTACTACGTCCAGATGGCGCTCTTATGCAGAGCACCCCTCTTGCATTCAGAATTCATGTTGCTCTCGCGATGGCACTGTTCATTATTTGGCCTTTCACGCGTCTAGTTCACGCCCTGAGTGCACCAGTTGGATATCTATTTCGCCCATCATTGATATATCGCACTCGTAATAACGAGGGAACAAGTGGAAATCGCAAACCTCGTCCAGGGTGGGAACGCATTAATTATTGATAGTGTTCCAATAGTCGATGACGTCCGAAGGAGTACTACGATTTCTATCCCTCCACTTGTTTATGCTGGACCTGAGTTAACTCCCATAGGCGCGCACGACTTACAAGCACAATTGTTGGATGAATATGTGCGCAATGGATAAATTGTGGAGTGCGCTCATACTTACAGGTGGCACGAGTAAGAGATTTGGGTCAGATAAATCAGAAGCCATCTTCAACGGAAAGGCACTGATTGATTTTTTGATTTCATCTCTTCCGGCCGACGTTGCCGTAGTTATTGTTGGGCCCGACCGCGATGAATTCCCTTCCACGATTCAAATGATTAAAGAAGATCCGCCTGGAGGAGGTCCTGTTGCCGGTATTGCTGCTGGCTTACCTCTTATTGAAACAGAGTATGTGGCAGTTTTGGCAACAGATATGCCCTACTCGACAGGCTTAGTTCCACTTCTTTTGTCAGGTCTATCCAATGAGGTAGAGGCAGTCCTCGCCGTCGATGGCGAAGGTTTTCAACAGCCGTTTTCTGGCGTTTATCGAGTGTCCTCACTGTTGAGAGTTCTAGGAACCAAAGAGCTATTGATGGGTCGATCCATGCGCAGCGTGCTTGTTGAACTAAAGGTGAAGGAAGTTTCACTACATGCAGATGACTCTCGTTTACTCTTAGATATTGATACGCGCGAGGATTTGATTAAAGCCGTAGCCGATACAGATCCGCACAAACCTCCCTGTAATGAAAGTGAGAATTCATGAGTACCTTGCGCGAAGCACAGTGGGGTCTTGCTCGTATTGCGGCCAGTAAGAGCGTTACTCGATTGCCGTCAGAGGTTGTGAGGCTATCCGAATGTGCCGATCGCACTCTTGCTGCGGACATTCTGGCACTGGTGGATCTACCAACTTATGAGACATCAGCAATGGATGGGTATGCAGTTTCCGGTATTGGACCATGGGAAATTGTTGGCGATGTGAAAGCGGGCGCCCCTATGAGCCAAGAACTGGAAAGTGGTACCGCAGTTCGAATTGCAACCGGTGCGGTAATTCCAGGAGGAACTTTTGGCGTTGTTCGTTGGGAGTTAGCCGATGTTGTCGATACAACTCTTAACGCTATCGTTCATGAAGGTGGTGAGATTCGCCCAGCTGGGTTGGAGTGCCGCAAAGGTCAAGTTATTGCACATGCAGGAACGGTTCTGACTCCAGCATGGATTGGATTACTTGCATCAACTGGTTGGGATCAATTAGAAATTACTTGTAAGCCTAAAGTTGAAATAATTCTGTTGGGCGATGAAATTCAACTAGCGGGAATTCCTGCCGATGGCTTAGTACGCGATGCCCTTGGCCCACAATTGCCGATGTGGCTTGCACGAATGGGCGCAGAAGTTGTAGCGATGAGTTATGTCGCCGATGAGCTTTCGTTAGTAGTGGACGCTATCGCACTCGCGCGCACTCGCGCCGACATCATTGTGACGACGGGCGGCACAGCAGATGGCCCACGCGATCATTTGCATAGTGCGCTAGAACAACTTGGCGGCGAACTTATTGTTGATCGCGTTAAAGTCAGACCAGGGCATCCAATGTTGTTAGCAAATATTGATTCTGTAGCGCTTCTTGGACTTCCAGGAAACCCGCAATCGGCAATTGTCGGCCTAATGAGCCTTGGGCAACCTGTGATTGATGCTCTCTTGGGTCGACCTTTGCGTGAATTGGAGAATGTAATCACCATCAAGGAGATTAAGGCGCGAGAGGATTTCACACGATTGGTCCTAGGGACGATTAGTGAAGGGTGTTTCAATGAGGGAGAACATCTGGGTTCTGCGATGTTGCGCGGATTAGCGCACGCAACGGGATTTGCAGTAGCACCTAGCGGGGTTTGTGTCTCTGGTTCACGCGTGCAATGGCTCCCACTTGCCTGACATACAATTGTAATCATGACTACAGATCCCACTTTCACTCATTTGGATGATAAAGGCCAAGCCCGCATGGTTGATGTAACCAATCGCGATATCAGCGTTCGCACCGCGACAGCTTCTGGTTGTGTGAAACTCTCCAGCACTGTTGTTGCGCTTTTGCGTGAAGGTGGAGTTCCCAAAGGTGATGTCCTAGCAGCTGCACGTGTTGCTGGAATTTTGGGGGCGAAACGTACTCCAGATCTCATCCCTCTGTGCCATCCCATCGCTTTGCATGCAGTGGTTGTGGAATTAGAAATTACTGATGCCGGTGTCTCCATATGCGTTTCAGTGAAGACAGCAGATCGCACAGGTGTTGAAATGGAAGCTCTCACCGCAGTCTCTGTTGCAAGCTTGACTGTTATTGACATGGTTAAAGCTTTAGATCCCTCCGCATCAATTTGCGATGTACGAGTTGAAACAAAATCTGGTGGTCGCAGCGGGGATTGGGTGCGAGATTGAACACCTATAGCGCAAAAGTTATTACCGTAAGCAACCGTGCATCAGCTGGAGTCTATGAAGATTTGAGCGGAAGAAATCTCGCTGAAGGCCTGAGGGCGTTGGGTTATTCGGTAGTTGGAGTGGTGATTGTGGTCGATGATGCTGCACTCATTGCCCTTGAAATATCGCGCGCGCTGGAATCTGAGATTGATTTAATTGTCACAACGGGTGGTACGGGGGTGTCTGCTTTGGATGTGACTCCAGAGGCAACGGCTCCTTTGATTGAGAAACTTATTCCAGGTTTTAGCGAAGCCCTACGGGCGCACTCGCGAGTTTCGGTTCCCACGGCAGATCTCACACGCGGATTAGTTGGTACGCATGGAACTTCTCTCATCATCAATTTGCCGGGTTCACCAGGAGGAGTTCGCGACGGTTTGCTCGTTATCGAGCGCCTAGCTGCCCACGTCTTAGATCAGACACACGGAATTGATCACGCACAAGAATGATTACAGCACTCGTCAGTGACGAACCCATCAGCGCATCTTCCTACGGAGCACTTGTCGCCTCTGATGCCTTTGGCGCTGTCGTTACGTTTTCGGGAGTTGTTCGAAATGTTGATCAAGGTAAAGAAGTTATTTCGCTGACATATGAAATTCATCCTTCTGCACAAGAAGTTCTACTTACAATCGTTACCGAGATCGCAGGTAAATATGAGTTAGGAAATGTTGCAGTTGCTCATCGCTATGGCGCTATCGAAATAGGGCAGAGCGCTTTTGTGGTTGCAGTCTCGGCCGTTCACCGCGGTTCAGCTTTTCTTGCATGTTCTGAGCTTGTTGATGAAGTCAAAGCACGATTGCCTATTTGGAAATATCAAGTCTTCGCCGATGGAAGCGACCAATGGATCAATTGCGCATGAGCACTCTGACCGATTCATATGGGCGTAGGCACAAGGACTTACGAGTTTCGCTGACAGATAGATGTTCTCTGCGTTGCACCTACTGTATGCCGCAAGATTTTTCCGATTGGCAAAAGTCAGATCATCTTCTTAATACTCATGAACTGATGAGCGTTATTGAGGCCGCGGTATCCATTGGTTTTGAGGAGATTCGCCTGACAGGAGGAGAGCCGCTGTTACGCGCCGATATTGTAGATATTGTTTCGAGAATTTCAGCGTTACCTAATGCACCGAAACTTTCATTGACTACAAATGGATTGCGCCTTGTAGAACTTGCTAAAGCACTGAAAGACGCGGGATTAGTACGCATCAATGTCAGCCTCGATACCTTAGATCGCGATACCTTTATTAAAATCACCCACAGAGACCGTATTGATGATGTCTTTGCTGGACTCATATCTGCGCGCGATGCTGGTCTAGCGCCAATCAAAATTAATGCTGTGCTACTTCGCGGGATAAACAATCAAGAAGCGCCTGCGTTATTGAAATGGGCGATGAACGAAGGATTTTCTCTCCGCTTCATAGAACAGATGCCATTGGATGCAGGTGGCATTTGGGATCGAACAACGATGGTTACGGCACAAGAAATACTGACATCATTGTCAGAGCATTTTGAATTGAATCCCGTGGCAGATCGTGGTTCTTCACCAGCTGAGGAATTCTATATTGATGGCACGTTAGAAACAGTTGGAATTATTGCGAGCGTTACTCAACCTTTTTGCGGTGCTTGTGATCGCCTACGCTTAACCTCTGATGGTCAATTACGTTCATGTCTTTTTTCTTTAGAGGAGATGGACTTACGTAAAGTTTTGCGCAACCCCAATCTTTCTAGCCAAGAGATTGCTCAAGAAATATCTGAGCGTTTTCACAAAACAATTGCAGGAAAACTTCCAGGTCATGGAATTAACAATCCGAGTTTCATTCAACCACGACGGCCGATGTCGGCTATCGGCGGATAAAATCAACCACCAGCGAATTTAGGAAGTACATCAATTTGACTTCCGTAATTAATCATCAAGCCACGATCATGATTTGCCACTCCATCAACCAAGAAAGAACATTGAGGGATAACACGCCCGAGTTCTGGAAAATTCGCAATGCACGTAGTAAGAATCTCCTGGAGTGTGGCCGCGTCCAAGTAAATTCGGTCAGTTTTTGCAGCCGCTCGTGCAGCGGCGAAGAAGCGAACTTCTACGGTTTCCATACAGGAATTATCTCTGCATAAGATAGAATTTAGCAATGCGAAGCTTAGTGTTAGTCATGATTCCCATTAGGAACCTTTTCACGTCTAAATTTCCTCACCAGTCAGATTGGCATCCAGTTTACGATTATTTTAAATAAGGAGGCGGATACACATGGCAAATCCGACTATTTATATCAACCCAGTAAGCGGCTCTATTAAAATTCTCGGAACTGTAGATTTTGTAGATGCTGAAGGTAATATTTTGGAAACTAAAGAAAATATCAAATTTTGTGGCTGCTCATTGAGCAAAGACAAACCGTGGTGTGATGGCAGCCATAGGGCAATTACTGGGCAGAATAGAAGTACCAACTCTTAGCTTGATGAAGATACTTCAACAAACGTCTCTCCATTTCTGAATGTGAGAAAGCAGAGAAATGGAATTTTTTATCAATCTCGCTGGCATGTGAGGGCTGTGTGATACAAACTGTTCTATTCAGACTCAGACCCGTTAGCCGTATCGGAGTGATCTTGGGCCCATGGGTTATCAAGCCCTTAACTAATTTGTGGCTTTCAAAATATTCTTGATCCAACTTTGCATCCGCCCCTTTTTTTGGGGGGCAATTTGAGGGCAATTACATTTTTTGAACGTGACCTCATGCATAACAATGTCGTCTCCGGCTTATAGGGCGACTCTTCTTTATTTTTATAGTTCGTGAACTCAATTCACGCTTACTTTGTCCAAAAATGTTTGTACAAGTTCTTACATAACCTGTCGCAGATTTAGAGTTTTTTATGGGGAAACTATGGGCAAATATGGGCAGTCTTATGGGCAGATTTCAACTACAAACAACTTCGTAAAGTTGTTTGTATATCAGCTAATTGTTGTGGCTTATAGGGCGACTCTTCTTTATTTGTTAAAATGTCCCCATGGCATGGATTCTGCTATCAATCGCAATCGCTGCAGAAATTTTAGGCACACTCTCACTAAAGGCGAGTGACGGGCTTAGTAAATTATGGCCCTCCCTCGGAGTTCTAATTGGATATGCACTTGCTTTTACACTGATGGCTATCTCCTTAAAGAAGTTGGATGTAGGAATTACTTACGCAATCTGGTCTGGTGTGGGAATCATTGGGGCAGCAATTGGCGGTGTAATTTTCTTTGACCAGCATCTCTCAAGAATGACGATCATAGGTATGGCAATCATTATCGTTGGTGTTGTTGTGATGAATCTAGGTGGAGCTTCACATTAATGCCTGCTGACGTAATTGTAAAAAATCAGGATCGTGTCCAAGTCCTAGATGTCCTCAGAGGATTTGCACTAGCCGGAATCCTGATCATTAATGCGATGTCGATTCTCGCAGTTAAGGGTTCTACTCCAGCATTTACAGTCGATATTCCTTTTGCTGATCGAACTTTGCAAGACCTAATCCTCTTCTTAGTGGAGTCAAAGTTTTTCACTCTCTTCTCACTACTCTTTGGAATTGGTTTTGCTATTCAAATTCAAAGCGCTGAAAAACAAGGAAATGCATTTTTACCGAGAATTTCACGACGCATGGCTGGGTTATTACTTTTCGGACTGCTTCACATCTTGCTTCTTTGGGATGGGGATATCTTGGTGATCTATGCAATCACTGGAACTCTTTTAATTCTCTTCAAGAAAACTACTTATTCTCGAATCAGGAAATGGGTTATTTCACTCCTTGCCGTCCCTGGTGTCTTGGTACTTGCGATCTTGATTTACACATTAATTGCCAGATTGTCGGCATCTGGAGCAGAGACTTTTGCAAAAAGTGACGCTTCACTAGCTAAAGAATTTGCCAACACCGATGCAACACAGAAGCTGCTGCAAAATGGATTTATTGAGGGGATCAGCGAACGAATTCATACCTATCTAGAACTCTCCCCTCTCCTTTTTTCGAGAATCCCAACAGTTCTAGCAATGTTCTTAATCGGACTTTATCTAGGTAGAAGTAACTTCATTCGCCAATTACCTGAAAAAATTGAGATCCTCAAAAAAGTTCGTTTCTGGGGCCTAACCGTTGGATTCTCATTGATGTTTCTAATTGTGGCCGGTACTAAGTTTTTGCCTACCGTTAGTGCTCTCATCGCAATCATTGAAGATCAATATTTAGCTGGCCCGATCCTGTGCTTAGGTTATGCGTCAGCCGTAACTCTCTCTTTTCTCAAGAATCCATCTCGCAAGATTTATGGCTCCTTTTCAATGGTAGGAAGAATGGCACTGACCAACTATTTGACCCAATCTTTGGTGCTTACATTTCTAGCTTATGGATGGGGACTTGGCT
>Ga0214923_10002802_pt1 | contig 22609 bp, 14 predicted proteins | sample LL1510_MetaG_FD_177993 | JGI IMG/M metagenome (GOLD analysis project Ga0214923, IMG submission 177993) | Freshwater microbial communities from Lake Lanier, Atlanta, Georgia, United States - LL-1510 | ecosystem: Environmental > Aquatic > Freshwater > Lake | place: USA: Georgia | collected...
TACAAATATTAACCAGATTATTGTAAATGAAGAACCATATAACAAAGATAATCTAATATATAGTCTACTAATTAAACATTTAAGAATGCAGACAGTTTATATGGTTAATCCAATAATGAACTTAGAAATTTACAAAGATAATGTATTTATTAGTTCTTTAAAATTAGTAGAACAATTACATCAATTTAAATCATATTATTTGTTAATACATGAATTAGACAAAAAATATAACGAAATATGTGATTTGAAAATAGATGGATTAATTATAAGTAGTAATTCGGAAAAAAAAAAGAAAGTTCGTTCAATTGATAGTGAAATGAGTTGTGATATCAACAATATTGGATGTAATACATGTTCATGTAATGATAGAAAAGTATTTTCAGAAAACATATATGAGAATATTATGAGAATGTATAATGAATATTATAAATATGACAATAAAAAAACATATCTAAATATACCATCGGATGAAATGATGCAAAGATATCAAGAGATAGTACAATTATATGAGACTGAAGAGACGAACTTATATAATTGTATAAATGATTTTAATTTGAAAATGAGTGAATTTTTAGTAGCGAATAATAAGGAGAGAATAAGATCAAAATTTATGGCTGGAATTAAAGATTAGAATAAGATGTGCCGCGCCAAACAGTATCAAAACCATTAATTTCACTAGAGATTTGGTTATTTCGTTGATCGTTTAATAATTTATCAATAGATGAGCTCAATGATCCATCCATAAGATGACTCATATCATTATTTTTTTTATTTTCTGGAACAGGTTCATAATAACATGTTCCATTAGATGATGATTTAACTTCTTCATAAACATTATTTTGTTGAAAATGTTCTTTAGGGGGTATATCATTAGTTCTCAAGGGTGGATTAGATGGCATAGATATTGGTCGTTGCATTTGTTGTAATTGTTCTAATTGTTGTTGAACTTCATCTAATTTATTTTGATATTGGAGGATAACTTGTTTATATTTGCGGCTCATAGATTTATATTTAACGACAGGAAGATAATAAGAATTTATATATAATTTATTGTAGAGTAGAAAAAGTGATAAAATTATAATTAATAATATAATAAAATGTGTAATATTTAATTTAAGATTATTATTTATTTGGAACATTAATACTTTAATATTAAAAGAGAAAATTAATAATTTATATTTTGTATTTTTATATTAGTAAAATAATAATGAATAAATTTGTAGATATAAATTTTAAAAAATATATTGAAAATGTGATTAGAAAAACAGTTCTTACAAATTTAAATGTATCTGAATTTGACCAATTAATGAATTTATTATATGATCTAATCAATTTTATATCTATCCGTTTTAATTTCGATTTATCAAATGCAGATCAATATATCTATCAATTAAAACAAAATAATAATCGTGATATATATGCAATATTTAACATGTTATTACCATATATTGATGATAGTGATAATTTTGCATTACATCATGAGATTTTTAATTTGAGTGATATATCAATCAAGAAGAGAGAGCAAATAAATGGATACATAGAAAAAACAAATCAAACAAATAAAGAGATCGATAGAAATCCATATATGATAACAAACACTCAATTTAATAGAAATATAAGATCAGTAGATCTAAATGGTGATACATTTAGCGACACATATATGAAAGATACAGATATTTATAGAGAAATAAACACATTTCAGAATATTCCATTTAAAGATGCAGATAAATATAATTATTTTGAATATAAATTAACACTTTCTGATATAATCAATAATTATTATATATTATTAAATACAATAGATCAGGTTTCAAATAAATTATATATAAATTGGTTGAATATTAGACCAATAAAAGAGAACTATAAAGAAAGTTCATTATATAAAAAATCGTTTAAATATGATAAAGAATTAAAAAATATAGTATTTGAGATAGATGGAATAAAAAATAATTTTGATTGGTACAATCCAATTGTTTCAGATGATACATATATAAGTAAATATCAGGGAATATCCTGTGGAGATATATATAATATGATACATCATGAACTATATTTTGGAGTAAAACATTATAAATGGTTAATATATGAAATACCTCAAAATTATTCATCAAAAACACAAAATAAAAAAATATTAAATTATTGGGATTATATCAAAGATAAATTTCCAAGAATAGACGAATATATTGGCAATGATAGCGAATTTGAATTAATCGAAAAAGAAAGTAATAATTTAATTAAAGAATGGACTAAAAATAAAAATGAGTTAGCGTCTTTAATTAATACAGATATAGTGGTTAGACAGATTGTATATAATATATTGTATTATATTCAACGGAAATATACGAATAAAACAGAATTAGAAAACACAAAATTTATTGAATTAAAGATAAAGGGAGACACAAATGATGAGAAAATAATAGAAATGTTAGATCCGGACGAAGAAGGAGTACAAATAGAGAGTGATGTGAGAGAGTCATGGAATTCATTAGATTTAAAAATATTATATAAATATTTAATGGAGACGATAAATCAATTCAAACAAACATGGTATGGTAATCAAATAATAACAAAACAATTAGCATATCCGAAGTTTTCAGAAGATTGTAAAATAAATTTAGAAGATAAAGAAGATAAAATTACATTTAAAAATATATATAACTGGGCAAAGAGCATATTATTATTTACATATGGGAATTATTATGAAGAGAAAAGGAAAGATAAAGAAGGTGGATCAATTGTGGCAATGATGGAAAATTACAGGGAATACAATTGGCATAGTTTAAATAGTAGCAATGAAACACAAGATTTATACAATGATAGAGACAATATATTAAATCATAAAAGATTATTTATAAGTGGGATGAATTTAAATAATAATAATTCGGACGACAAAAAAAATTGGTTCAATATTAGTGGTATATTAAAGAAAAAATACAAAAAAAAAAATGATAGATTTATAAGTACAATAAATAACAATATATTTGATTGTATAAAGAGCAATATAATAGACATATGTTTTGAATGTTTATGGATCAGAGGATTATTAAATGAGTTTGTGCCAGATAAAGAATGTACAGATAATAATTTATTAGGTACAACATATGAGTCAAAACTAGCGAACAGGAGGTCAGCTGCAAAAAAAAATATATTTAATAAAAAAAATGTGGAAGAGTATAAGAAATGCATATATTTTTTGACGAGCGAACCATATGAAAAATGTCAATTGATTAGAGAAAAAAATGAAAAAGCTCTTAATTATTTTGAATATTTGGAGAAACAGACAGGTAAAGGATGGATGACTTTTTATGCAATGGACTGGATATCACAAATAAATTTTTTTCATAGATATATCAATAATAGAGTTATATTTGTGACTGGTGGGACAGGTGCAGGTAAATCATCACAAGTGCCAAAATTATTATTATATGGATTAAAGATGATAAATTTCAACAACAAAGGAAAAGTAATATCAACACAACCGCGTGTAGAACCGACAAAATCGAATGCGATAAATATGGCAAAAGACATGGGTGTTCCGATTAATGAATATTCAAAAGAATTGAATGACACAGTACAAACATTTAATGGATATATTCAATATAAAAGTAAGAATGATTCATATCTGAACCAAAAAAATGAATATTTTTTTAGAGAGATGACTGATGGTTCATTAGTAACAGAATTATATAAAAATCCAATATTGAAAAAATTAAAAAATAAAAATGAAGACAATAATAGTGATAAAGATGTATTATATAGCACACAAAATTTATATGATATAGTGATAATAGATGAGTCGCACGAACATAATAAAAATATGGATATAATTCTTACATTAATGAAATATTCGACATATTGGAACAATTCAATAAAATTGGTAATTATTTCTGCAACAATGACAGAAGATGAACCAATATATAGACGCTATTATAAAACAATAAATGATAATTTGATGTTTCCTTTGGCATTGTATAATGCAAATAATTATTATTATTATGACGAATATGAAATTAGTTTAGACAGAAATACAGTTGATCGTCGTATTCATATATCACCACCGGGTGAATCAACACAATATGTAGTATTAGATATGTATTTAGATGAAGATATAGATGATTATGAGGATGCGGAAATAGCAGGTATAAATAAAGTAAAAGAACTAATTGGTAAAAAAGTAGTAGGAGACATACTATTTTTTTCAGTTACAGAAAATACAATTAAAAATATTGTTATTGAACTAAATAATATTTTACCATACAATGTAATAGCTCTACCTTATTATGCAAAATTACCAGATAGATATAAAGAGTTAGGTGCTAATACTGAAAAGATTGATGACTTTAATATTAACAAATTAGATATATTTGACGACATTGCAAATAAAGAATCAAGAAAAGTTCCAAAAGGGACTTACAATCAAGTTATTGTTGTTGCCACAAATGCTGCAGAAGCATCTATCACTATTAATAATTTAAGATATGTAATTGACACTGGATTTTATAATTCAGTTGTGTATGATACAATTAATGATGAAACAATCCAAAGTTTAAATAAAATATCAGAAATGAGTCGTATTCAGCGTAGAGGTCGTGTGGGTCGTGTTGCAGGTGGAACAGTATGGTATATGTATAAGAAAGGTGCTAGAGCAGATATTAAATCGCCATTACAAATATGTAATGCTAGGATTAGTGATGATATTTTTAAGTTAATGCGTTCAAAAAATGATGAAAACTATTTTATTCATCCAATATATGATATATATAATATTGGATATAATTATTATGTATATAACCAAAATATTAATAATAATTTTAAATATCTAATAGATGTTGAAAAATATGATATAGACAAAAAAATAAATGATGTAAAACCGGAAAATTTTAATAAAGAAAATAAAAACAGGGATACAGATTTATGGTTAAATATATATGAACTTTTAAAATATCATTTTAGATTTACTCTTTTGAATGGTTCATCTTATATATTTGTATATGTAGGTTCGCCTTATTTATCAGAAAATATAGAATTATTAAATGATTCATCATATAGAATACATTATAGATATATGACTGGTTATAATATGACATCATTAATGGACCTATATGGTTCATTTCATATAATTCATCCAAGTGAAAATTTAGGGATTAGACATAAAATGACAGGAATGTATTATGACAAAGAAATAAATGAGAAATATAACACACATATATTTACCAATATAAATAGTCTATTATTCTCAAATATGATAACCGGAATTTTTTTTAATACATCACTAAGCATTTTTAATACTAATCAATTATGTTACACGAAAAAAATATATAAAGTGATGACTAAAAAAGAAAATAAAATAATATTATTAAATACAACAATAAAAGATACAACAAATGATGTATTCAATAAAACAGAATTTGCAGACAAATTAATGAATATTATGGAACAATTAGAAATTACTGACAAAGATTTAGGAGTTCAAGATGAAACTTTGATAAGGATTTGTATAGGTGCTCTTATATATGGTTCAATATTAGGAATAGAAAAAGAAATATGTAAAACAATAGCGGCTCTATTAACATTACCAGACAAAATGGAAATGAAAACATTGATCCCAAAAGATGGGTCAAATAGATTTGATCTAAAAAAAAATCCATTATCTCAATTTAGTAATAATTTTGGTGATTTAATTACATTGTTTAATATATTTGACAAAATGCAAAAAGATCTTATATTTTTGTATAAAATATTTGAACCATTAAATGAAAAAGAGGAAAAAAAAATAGAATTACGATATGATGAAGACAAACAGATGTATTTAAAATATAAGAACAAAATATTAACAAGCAAAGGAGAAAATAGTCCATATGATATAATATTAAAAGATGATTACAGTAAATTTAAAAAAATTAGTTCATTAGATCAGTTAAATATATTGGACGATAAGAAAGGTCAAATAAAATATAAAAAAATGAATAAAGATAAATTAAAAGTAGGTGATGTATCTATAGCAGAATATGAATTAATTATATTATGGGCGTTAAATAGAAATTTAGATTATAACAAAATTTATAAAATGATAAATGTGTATATTAATTTAATAAATAAATTAAAAATAAATAGTGATAAATTTGATTGGTTCAAAAAAAATGTAAAAATAAATAGAGAACCAACTTTAGAGGAAAATATAATAAAATGTTTCCTCTATGGAAACCCAATAAATATCAGTATATATGATACATCTGATAAACAATTTCATAGTTTATCAAAAAATAATATATATAGTATTGGAAACATCTATCCATCTTCTAAAATTACAGATACAACAATTATTCCTATTAAATATATATTTCATTTAAAATCAGAAAATGATAATATATTTATATTAAATAATATTAAATTAAAATGGGTTATAGAACACCTACCACATGTATATAATAAAAAATTAATAGATGCATTATCAAAAGACGATGCGATTACAAATTTATTTATAACTGATATAATAAATAATTCATAAAACATTTGATAAAATATTTTCATATATATATATAAATATATATATATGAATGAACCAAATAATAGGAACAATCTAAATCCTCAAATATGGGGTCCGAAAGGATGGTTTTTTTTAGATTCTGTTGTATTGTCATATCCAGATAATCCTACAAATAGTCAAAAAGAAGAATTTGCATCATTTTTTAAATCTATTGGAAATATATTACCTTGTCAAAAATGTAGTTACAATTATAAAAATCATTTAGTATTAAATCCACTAGAGGACAGTGATTTATCAAGTCGTGATAAATTAATAGATTGGTGGCTGATAATGCATAATATGGTAAAAATATCAACAAACAAAGCGGAAATAAGTAGAAAAGAATTTATAGATTATTATGACACAATGTATGGAGAAGGGATATGTAATAGGTCAATGGTAAGAAATTTGATATATGTTTGTGTTTTGATATTGATTGTGTTATGGTTTAGGAAAGTATTATTTAGAGTAGAATAAGAAATGTTATTTTCTAAATATAATATAATAATATGGATATTTTAGTAGTTGAAAAAGAAAAAGAAACATATTTAGGTAATTTTATTAATAATTATTATTCAGTTTTTATAGATATATTTAATAAATCATCTACATTTGATAAATTATTATTAATTTTTATTAGATTAATTGATGTGTTTCTTATATTGATTGTAATACTTGGTTTTCTATTACCAAAAAATTTATCGATATGGCATATTGTGGCATGTTTTGTTGTATTATGTTATGTTGTTAGCGCCGATAATTATAATGGAGATTATGACTTTACTTTTATTAGCAACGCAACTTTCACTATTCTTAAAAGAAATAATGTCAATATTGGATATTCAAACGAACAATTATTAAATGCATCTAAATTTATTCCAATACAAAACAAAACAATCGCTCTATTTGTGTCTATTTTAATGTTAATATCTATTTTAGGTTATATATATCCAAACTATTCGGCAAATACATTGTTATATAAATTGTTAGGTAAATTAAATTTAATAGATAAAAGTAAAGAAGATAAAGTTATGCATTCAATTAATCCTGATTTTAATTTAGGTTATAAAAATAACACTCAAGAATTAAAAACAATACAAGAAGTAAAAAATGATAATTTAAATCAAAATCAAGATGGTGGGGAAGTACCAATTGAAAAAATAGAAATTCAAACAATGCAATATCAACCATCAAACACCGAGATATCTAATAGTAATCAATATGATGTAAATATAAATAAAGTAGATAGTGGTTTATCAGTATTTAACAAGATTGAACCAATAAAAATAAAAACAAAACCTGATTTGGTTGGAGGTGATATTATTGGTAAAGAAACATTAAAAACAGATGGAGATATAGCAAATACAAATAAATTAACAAATAAAATAGAAGTAGAAGAGGTAGTAGAAATTCCAGCAGTATCAACAGTCAAAAATACAGGTAATAATAAATTTATAGAAAAAGATTTAAATTTAAATTTAAATTCAAATAAGGAAATAAATAAAGAACAATTATATAATAGTTTGAAAAAATTTAATAACATAATATAATAATGGAGACAAATATTCAAGTATTTGAATTAATCAAAAATAAAGAATTTGATAATATAATTAAATTATTACAACAAGATGGCATTATAGATGTAAATTTAAGAGATAATAATAATGTTTATATTATTCAATATGCAATTATGTATAATAGTGTAGAATTAATAAAAACATTGATTAATAAAAATTGTAAAATAGATTTTATAGATGATGAAGGTCATAGTATATTATATATACCAATAAAATTCAATTATATAAATATATTAAGATTGTTATTAAATAATACGAATGTGATAGGTATTCCATTAATAGACATAAGTGATAAGACGGGAAATTTACCAATACATTATTCAATATATTTTGGCAATAAAGATGCATTTGATGTGTTAATAGAAAATGTATCACAATATAATAAATTAAACGATGATGGTTATTCAGCATTACATTTGAGTGTAATAAAAAAAAATTATTATGCATTAGAAAAATTAATGGAAATAGATAGTGTTAATATAAATACTCAAAATATGATAGGAGAGACTGCTTTACACTTGGCTTGTAATTATGAAGATGAAAAAGCCATCGAAATATTAATAAATAGTAATAAACCAATAGATGTAGATATAATAGATAGTGAGGATCAGATTACACCTTTGATGTATATTGTAACATTGAACAACATAAAAATCACAAAAAAAATATTATCAAAGAATCCAAAAATAAATATTCAAAATGCAAATGGTAATACAGCATTACACATCGCAATAATAGAGAATAATTATGTAATCGCAAATATTTTATGCACAAAAAATAATAATTACAATCTTACAAATATTAATGGTATGACTGCATTACATTTATTATTATATGAAACATTGAATATGTCAGATGAATTGGATGTAATATTATCAAGATTAAACAAATATAACATAGATTTATTATTTAACAAAACAAAACTGAATATGCAAGACAATGATGGTAATACAGTTTGGCATTTATTAGCGAACAATGATTTATGGTTATACTATAAAAATATATTTAGAACTACAAAAAACAATATATTTATAAAAAACTCTCAGAATATCACACCATTTGATATTATAAAGAAGGGTAAAAATTTTGATACATATTTGGACATAATAATAGATAGTTATTATTACACATTAATTAATAACAAGATTGAGTATATTTCTGATTGGGAAAATAAATGTTCTTTAAAAAAACAAGATATGAATAAATGTAAAGAAAACATAAAAAAAAATATATTAGAAAACAGTAGATCTGTACCTGAAAAGAAAACATCATATTGCATGGTTGAGTTTGACAAAGATATAGATACATTATTTACGACATTTACGGGTTCATCAATTGATATAATATGTGGTTTAAAAATGTTGCATGAAAAATATAAAATAGTATCATCATTAAATAATAAAAATTTGATTGATAATGAAGAATTAAATAAATATTATTTACAGATGGGTATTAGAAAAAATACATTTGATTTTTTAAATTTTGAAATTCAATGGTTATATCAAAATATTTTTTTTCCAGATAATTTTGAGACTGTAATTAATCTCTTTATAAAAAATAAGAATATTAAATATTTAGTTATTCCGATTGGGATAGAATTGGAGAATGGAGCACATGCCAATATATTGATATATGATAAGTCGAGTAATGTGTTAGAGAGATTTGAACCGAATGGATCAGATGAGCCACCTAAATTCAATTATAATGGTTTATTATTAGATACACTATTAAAAAAATATTTTCTCAAATATTTTAAAAACATGGAATATATCACACCCAAAATGTTTTTACCTAAAATTGGCTTTCAGGCTTTTGAAAATATTGAAAGCATTAAAAATAAAAAAATTGGTGATCCAGGTGGATTTTGTGCTGCATGGTGTTTGTGGTATGCATATTATAGACTAAAATATCAAAATGTGGAACAATCTAAATTAGTGTCTCAACTAATTACCCATATTAAATATAATAATTATACATTCAAAACTATTATAAGAAATTTCTCAAAAAATCTTAATATATATCGTGATAATATTTTATCACAAGTTAATATTGATGTCAATCAATGGCTAAATAATCAATACGATCTAAATGTTCTCAAATCATTACAAAAAATTATAATTAATGATTTACTCTAATATACTTTTATTGTAAGATGCATAATATTTTAAATTATGTGCTAAAAATAATACTATTTCATCCAATATTCTTAATCTATTAATATGATAAGGTCTTATTATATTTTTTGCTTCTTCATATGTAAACCAACCGATGTCTCCAATCTCAATTTTTTGACTTGGCAGATTTAAATTTGTATTTTCTAATTTTCCTATACTTAAATAATATAGGTGTTTATAATTTAAATTATTTGTTCCAATCAATGTCTCACTTAATGGTAATATTCTATCCATTATATCTATTTTTGATGTGTCAATACCTGTCTCTTCTTCAAATTCACGAATAGCACAATCAATATTTTTTTCATGAATATTGCGTCTTCCTTTTGGAAATCCCCATTCTGGTTGCGTGTATAATATATTTATTTTAGATTGTAATAAATCAAATATTCCATTCTGTTTTATATATGTAAATTTATCATTTGATATTGTGTATTCTTTTATATGCATCTTTGATTGATTTTTTTCTTTATCATTATAATCTTCTGTTAATCCGACAATTATATCTTTTTTAAAAAAAATTTCATTTGAGTTTTCCTCTCCATTCAGATTATTATTCCATAGTCTGTTCCAAATATCATCAAAATTTGTTGACTTTAAATAATCTACTTCATCGTGTGTCATCTGATTTAATAAAAATAAAATTGAATCATTATTTCGTTCATTATATCTGCCTCTAACAAATTCAATATATCCAACAGTATTTTTTCTTCTTATCATTAATAATTTTAATTTATTTTTTACATGTTCAATATATAGTTCAATATTCGAATTTTGTTCTAATGATAAATTATTTTTTTCATTAAATTTATCAAGTAATATGTTTTTAATATGATAATTATTCTGTCTATATTTTTGTATTATGTTCTTTATTACATATTTATTCAAAAAAAATACATCTAATTTTAAATCTGCTAAATATAAATTAATTATACCAATAGATGTTATTGGCTCATTGCATTTTTTATAAATATGTCCATATTTTCCACAATTACTACAATATATTTTACTTTTGAAATTTTTTTTTCTATACTGAGTCTGATATTCATCTCTATTTATCATATTTAAATATGTTTCCAATGTTTCAATATCTGTACTTGTACCAATATTTGTACCAATATTTGTACTAATATTTGTACCAATATTAGCATTAGCATCTAAATCGTTATTATTAAATCCTTCATCTATTATACTTGTCAATGATATTAATGAATCAATATTCATTTTCCTATGATATTCTCAGATTTTATTTTTTATATTATAACTTAATTATCATTAATAATAATATTCTTTTATATATCCATAATAAAACCTTTGTCTGAATCATCATCTCGTTTTGTTTGTTTTAAAGTTGCCTGTTCTTTTGTCTGAGGAATAATTTCTTCAATACCTTCATCTTCATTCATCAATGTATCTTTTATAATTGTTGGTTTTATTATATCACCCTCATCATCATATTCTTTGTACATATATTGATTTACAAGTTCATCAGTAGCGATATCGTCTATATATCCAATAACACCGATTTGTGCTTCTCCATTGTACATTTTTTTTGATTTGACAGTAATTTTAAGATACATGTCTTGAGATAACACCTTTTTATTCTTGCCATATTCAATATTGCCATTACTGTTTATTTTAAATAAATTTGGATTGATGTCAATATATTTTATCAGTATTAATACTGGACCATTTTTTGCTACTATAATTCCTTTAACCATTTGTTCTATTTTACATATCATTTGAATATTTGGAACAACATTACATACTTTAGCGTTATATTTTATTTTAAAAAATACATTACCGCTAAAATCCTCAGGAATTAAATATCCATCTTTGTAATCAATGATATCACTTATTCTACATATATAACCTGCATCTATACATTTTTTTTCTATTTTATTTCTAAGGTTTTGTTTAAGATGTAAATATAACTCATTATTAAGTTGCCAAGGTTCAGCAATAATAATATCATGAAGAGTTAGATCAAAAAAAATCTGTTGTAATGCCATTAGTGAATATATTAATATATAACTATATAATATTTAAGTTATATAATAATAATAATAAAATCAATTTTTTTATATGATATTATTCAATAATAGCAGACCAATTACCTTTATCCAGACTAAAATTATTTTTTTTTAATAAGCTATTATATTCATTAATTTCGTCTGGTTTGTTTAAAATCGTTACTTTATATTTAGCAAATTCTTTGTCTCTAGTACCTTCAAAAATACCATTTTTAATATTCTCAACTTTTGTTTTTAGGGAGACTGAAATATTAGATTGTAAATTATCTATAATATATTTTATTCTATCTTCTAAATTAAATGGAAATGTATAAATTGGATGATTAGCTGGTATAATCATATATACAAATTTATTTTTTTGTTTATCAGTACTAAATTTTTCTAAAAATAATAATCTGTTTCTAATTTGATCGCATATTGTAAATCGTGTATTATTTGTATATTCATTAATATTCTCAATACCAATATCTTCAGCTATTTTTATTAATAATTCTTTATCTTTACTAGTATTACAGACGGAACCTTTAATACTTGGAATACCCATGCCTCTTTTTTTGGATAATATTTTTTCTCTTGCAGAACGGATTTTAAATAAATCATCTTTACTTTCATTCATAGATTTAATTCGGCTCGAACCTTTATCAATAATACCAACATATACAAATTCTTCTTTTTCATTATAATACTCAATATTTGAAAAATTATATGCTTTTTTATCTACTTTTAATAATTCTGTTGTTGATGTAATTGCTTCTTTTTCATTACCTTCTAATTCTTTATTAAATTTATCAGAATTTTTAAGATAATCAAAAATAGTGAGATAATTATATAATTCGGATTGATAATTTGATCGATACCACATAGGTACATCTTCATTTTGGTCAAAAGGTTGAAATATATAATAAACACCCCGATAAATTAGATAGCCTGGTACATTATATTTATCATATATTGTGTCTTCAAAATTATTAAAATCATTTTCATCAAGAGGTATAAGTTCATTAAGAGCTTGATAAATAAAAAAATCTTCAAAAAGTTCAGCTTTTTCTTCAGTATATACAGATTTAATTATTTTTTCGAATTCATTTAGTGTGTATACATATTTATACTTATAAAGTTCTTTAATTTTCTCTTTGACTAGTTTAATTTCATTTCGTTTTAAAACAGATGTAAAAGTAGTATAATCTATTTTTTTTTTATTTAATTTTGTGTATAAATTATTTGTTTCATCAAAAAATTCTTTATTTAATTTTTTATTAGAGCATTTATAAGAACAATTTTGAAAATCGCATGCAGCAGGACATAATGTTACCTTTGATTTTTGTTTTTCTGTTAGTTTTTGATATTCTTTAGCGTCTATACAATTTTTATATTTTTCAACTTCTTCAGGGAAAATATTAGCATGATAATTTAGAGGACAATCAATCGCAGTTTCTTTTAATACCCTTTCAATATCTTTGACCAATATGTATTTGTATTCAGCTTTTTTATATAATTCCTCTTCAGCTGATAGTCTTACTATTTCGTTTCCACCTTTAATTTCTGTATCTTCTGTATCATCAATATCATCATCTTTACTATTAGTAATTTGAGGTAAAGAGACGACATATTTATATACATCAACTTTAGGGAATGGATTATCTTCATTAGTAATTCTATAGTGAACACAATAACGGATTGCTCTACCAATAACTTGATATACTCTACCAAAATTATAATACACATCTAATATATGTACGCTTTTAATATTTTGTAAAGTAATACCTTCGTTCATAACTCTTGAACCTAAAACCAGTTTAATATGTTTGCCTTCTTTATTATCAATATTATTAAATACATTTTTGAGAAGATTAATTTTAGTTTCAGGGAGGTCTTCAATAGTATCACTAGCTTTACCAGTAAAAGTGACAAAAGTTGCTGGATAAAAATTTTGAATATTATCAGTTTCTTTAAATTCTATATAAGGTTTTCCAGTAAGTGCATCTAAAGTATCATCTTGAAGATTATAATTTTTATTTTCTAAATATTCTAAATAACCATTTTGTAATAGAACTTCTTTAAAGAGGTCAATACCAACTTTAACGAGATTAGAATAGACGAAAATAGTACCGGGACCTTTTTTACCGATAACATTTTCGTTAATATCATTTAAACAAGTAAAAAATTTAACTGAAAATTTTTTGAGATGTGGGCTTTTGAATATTTTACCACCAATAGATTTACTTTTTTCTTTGTCATAAATGAGTTCATTTGGATTAGGATATTTTCCATTGAAAAAATATTGATTAATTTTATTGAGTACAAGTTGTTTGTTTGCTTTTAACTGATTTCTCAAATTGTTTATACCTTCTTCACCTATTACACCCTCTAATCTGTTTTTATCAGCTGATAACGCCGGAAACACAAAATTTGCCGCCGATTGTGACCGTCTATCTAATGTATCATCTGTAACATTAATAATTTTTTCATAAGTTTTAAGTTGAAATTCATCCATATAACATCTAATAACTTTTGTAAAATTAAGAGTGGGAGGTATTTCTCCAATATCATTTTGTTCAGCATAGATGAGAGGATTAGAGCCTCTATAATGAGATACATAACCATTAACCATTTTTTTTAAATATTCGCGTCCATCTTCTCTGAATTCCATAGTATGGCCAACACCATTAAATACTTTTTCTCTTTCAATTTGATATTTTTCAGGTCTAAGAAGATTAATTAATTCAATAATATCATCACCTAAATTTTTCATTGGTGTAGCTGTTAGAAGAATAACTTTAAGGTTTTTCGAATTACGGATAATTTTTTTGACTGATTCGCCCCATTCATTACCTGTTAAATTGTGTGCTTCGTCTACTATTAATAATGTGTTGTTTAATGCTTCAATCTTATCTATCGCAATATCTCTCTCTATTTCACCCTCTAAATTTTTTCTATATGTTTTTTTTCCACTCTTTTTTAATACTGATTTTGATTTTGAAGATGTATCACTATCACTATCACTATCATCTCTTTTTCTTTCTATAATTTTTTGACCAATTACTTTCTTTTGAAAAGTTCTCAATGACATAATTTTATAGAACTGTAATGCATTTATTTTTGCTTGTTTAATTGCTTTATTTTTTTCGTTTTCATCTATATAACCAATCGTCTGATTGAAATCTTTCATATATGTGTCTTTAGCACATTTTTCTACAAGCTCGTTTTTCCATTGTTCACGAATAAAAGGTCCAGTTAAAAGAATGTGTATTTTGGTTCCATATTTTTTAACCATGTCTTTGAAATTTTCAGCTATCGCAAAAGCACCACATGTCTTACCAGTTCCAACACCATGGAAAATAAGAACACCTCTATATGGTGTATTTGGATTAATATAATTACTAAGTAGGGATTGTTGAGTATGTAATTGGAATTTTTCACCACCACATTCTTTGTCTCGATATGCTTTAATTTCTTGATAATCTTTAATCTCTTCTCTAAACGGAACCTTGTTTATGTAATATTCTCTCTTTTTATATATCTGATATTGAAAATCAGGATCATCTGGATCTGGATATGCAAAATCAACTTTAATTAAATCAATTAAATTATTATTATCATCATTATTTAGTTCATTATTTATCATTTATAAATTACAACTTATTATATTGATAGATATTATTTTTTATTATTTTAATAATTTTTTTATTTAATTCATCCATTCATTTATAAATTAAGTTTAATTATTCATAATAATAACTATCCCTAATGTATATTAATATATATGAGAAAAACATTGATTATGGATACTAATAAAACTATATCTTCTAATGATGATAATTCTAAAAAAAATAAAGATAGTACAATCACTATAACATCTACTGAAATGAAATTATTTGACTCAGAAAATTATAAAATAACTTCTGAAGATATGAATGAAACAAAAAAATATTCAGTATCCGACAAAAAAATTATTGCATCTCGTATAGAACAAATAAAAAATAAAAAAATTTATGTTAAATTGTTTTCAATAATTTATTCTGATAATAATGACTACACCACAAACACTAATGGTGTATTTCTTAACATCAACAATTTACAAGACAAAACATTGATTAAAATTGAAAAACTTTTAGACACATATGACAATATTAAAAAAAATAAATCAGCTACCAATAAATGGAACCTATTACTCCAAAATCAATATAATACACAAAATACAGTTAATATAGACGATAAATATACAAATCATGAAAAATTATTTTTAAAAAGACAACAAGCAAATGATAGCGAACCAATTACTTATTGGGGTGCCAAAGATAAATCAAATGAAGAAACAAATAAAAATAATGTTAATTTATAAATTATTATATTTATTATCTTTAACTTAAGATAATAAATATAAGGCATTAATGAATTATAGTAATATATTAATATATGGATTTTGAAAAGTACCTGAACAATGATAAATTTAAAGATGTTATTAAATTAATTTCTAATAATAAAAAATTATCAGACCGTTTAATATTAAACACTATTAAAGAAAATTATAATTCTGAAGAATATTGGAAATATGTTATTGAAAAAGTTAGTTTATCTAATGAATTCATCTTAGAAAACATCGCACATATCAATCTTGAATATGTTTTAAAATATCAAAAATTTGATTCTGATTTCATTTCTAATTTTAAATTTATTAATAATGTTATTGAACGAGATTATGTTAATCATCTTGTTAGATTTCAACAACTTACTGTCCAAACATTAGAATATTTGATTTTGAATGCTTATATTGAGTCAGAATTTTGGAATATTATAAGTCAATATCAAATATTACCTGTCGATTTTATTAGAAAATATGATAGTAAATTAGATTGGAAATTGATTTCTATCCATCAAAATATAGATTTAGAATTAATAACAGATTATTTGGAAAAAATAGATTGGTCTAATATACCATTAAATATAAGTTCATATTTATTAATAAATAACAACACAATAAAATTATTTGATAAATATCCAATTTGGGAAAATTCTGCATATCTTAATAATCTATCTAATGATGTTTTATTTGAATATTTTGATAATCTTTCTCTAAATTCAATTAATAATATTTTATCTCACAGGGAATTGAATGAAGATTTTATTAAAAAAATTATTAATAAATTTGATGATGATAGTGTCTGGCAAGCCATTTCATCAAACCAACAATTAACAGAAGAGTTTGTAGATAAATATATTGATAAATTAAAATGGTACGAATTATCTGAGAGCCATAATTTTTCTAATGAAGAATTATCTAAATACAATATATATATAGACTATAAAAAATTATCATTGAATGATAATTTTAATGATAAATGGACAGATGTTTTAATCACAAATAAAAAAACTAATCAGAATGTAGCAAATTTAAATTTTGATTTTTTACAAAAATATGATATTATTTCAGAAGATGCAATTAAATTGTTAAAATAAAATTAATAATTATTTTGTTTATATAAATAGATTAATTAATATTATATAATATTAAATTAAGATTTAATAATATATAACATAATATATAAAAAACATACATAATGGGAATTAAAGGATTAAATAAATTTATTCAGATATATGCTCCAAATGCTATTAAAGAATTAACACTTAACGATCTTAAATATAAAACAATAGCTTTTGATACGAGTATTCTGATTTATCAATTTGTTATAGCTGTTCGTAATTCTGGCTATGATCTCACCAATAATGAAGGTATTGTTACATCACATATTCATGCTATTGTTATGAAAACTTTATCTTTTTTAAAAAAACATATCAATCCAATATTTGTATTTGATGGCAAACCACCTAAAATAAAAATGGATACTTTGAAAGAAAGATCTAAAAATCGTAATGCAGCAATATCTGAATTAAAAAATGAGACACATATTAATAAAGAAGAAAAAATTAAATTATTGAAACAGGCAGTCGTCATCAATGGTAAACAAATGAAAGAATGTAAAGAAGTATTACAATTAATCGGTATACCAACAATTGACTCTTTAGAAGAAGCAGACCCTCAATGTGCATTATTATCAAAACTTAAATTGGTCGATTATGTTGCTTCCGAAGATATGGATCTATTAACATTTGGTGTTGAAAAATTATTGAAGAATGTAAATAGCTCAAAAGTTATAGAAATAACATTATCAAAGGTGCTAACGGAAACTAAATTGACACAAGATCAATTTATAGATTTATGTATTTTAATGGGTAGTGATTATTGTCCTACAATAGACGGTGTTGGAATGAATCGTGCATTTATATTGATTACTAAATATGGTTCAATAGATGCTATTGTAAAATTGCCAAAACTTCGTATAGGTCAGTCGATTATCAATATTTCCGAAGAATTTAAAAATAAATATAAATCTGCTCGTAATTATTTTAAAAATCCTCCAGTTAATCATGATTTTGGTGAAATTAAATGGTCTAAACCTGATTTTGTAAAATTAGAAAATCTATTGATTAATAAATATTCATATAGTAAAGCTACTGTCGACAAATTTTTATTTAAACCATTGACTGGAGGCCACTATCTATCCATCACTGGTAAAACTAATTTACAAATTATGATTGATCGTGAATTTTTATCTCATGTTAATCTTCTTAATATGGACCATGAACCATTTTTTGGTGAAAATATTAATATGACTGACACAACAGAAAGTTTAAATATGAGCGAAGAAAATAATATAGATTTTAATGAAGAGTATGATAATGAAATGCAAGACAAATTGGATATCAAAAAATTATTGAGTATAATGCATGAAAATAATATTAAAAATTTAATTAACAATTAATTTTTTTTATTTTATATTATTAATATATAAATATGAATAATACTCAAGAATTAAATACAAGAGTTCCCACTACACAGGAAATAGAACAAAGAGCACTAAATTGCCGTGTGTATGGTGGTGCTTATTGCAATCCATCAATTCAAAAAATTTTGGCTGATACTGAACGATTAGTTAATAGAGATTATAATGTCGACCCTACTAAAATTAAAAATGACTATATACAATTTATTCCTCAACAAGGCGAATTCGGACGATTTGCCGCTGATGGCTCTTATTATAAATATTAAATAATAAAAAAATTGATTTTATTATTCTATAATATAACATTTTATTATATTATATTATATCATATTATAACATGTTTTACATCAAATCTACCAATAAATTAACTAACTATCCTATTACTATTAATAATCTTAATAAATATGTTGATTCATGCAATATTAATAAATATGTTAAATTAATGCTCGTCTTTTCATTACCTAAATGTTCTCCATGTTCACGATTAAATGACATTTTTACTGAACTATTCACCTATGCTTCAGAACAATCTATCTCTCTGCCATTACAAGTTATTAAATTTAATTATGACGATCTATCTCACAGTGATAAAGAATTCTTTGAAGTATTCCCAACTACAATCGTAATAAGTCCTGATGAATTACAAAAAATAGATGATAATGAACCATTAGTTAATTATGGTATTAATAATTGTTCTGTATACAAGGGACAACTAAATAAACTATGCGATGATCATCATCTTGTGTTATTCTAAATAACATATATATAAATATATACATATATATAGAAAAAATTGATTTTTTTATTTATACAATAACATAAAAAATAGATGTATTTTATATATGATGGAACAAATTATGATTGATGAAACCCCTTTTGAAGTTAAATTGAGTGAATATCAAGAACATGGAAGTATATCTACTTTTAGTATAAACGGCCATGTAGCACACGGTAAAACCGAATTAACAAGATTTTTAACAAGTAAAGACACTAAGACATCTAAAGCTGAGAAAGTGAATGGATGTACAATAAAATTAGGTCATGCGAATTTAAAGATATATTATAATGGAGAGAAATTTTTATTAAATCCACGAGAAATTCCGAATGGTTATAGATTAATTAGACATTTTAGTATAAGTGATAATCCAGGACACAATAGTTTTATGACTACAATGATAGTTGGAACATCAACGATTGATAATTGTTTATTTTTAGTAGCAGGAGACAAAGGAATAGAAGCACAAACATATCAACATATGAAATGTTTCAAATCTACTGGAATTAATAATTTTGCTGTAGTCATATCTAAAATAGATTTAGTATCAACAGTTCAAAGTTTACAAGATTTAGTATCAAAAATAGATAATTTTATGGATGAACAAGGATTAGATCCAGATATTTATGATCCAAAATACATACCATTATCATCTTTTACGAAAGTAAATACAGATGCTCTTATAAAATATTTGGTATCAAGTCCTTATCCAAAAAATATAATGAGTTTAGTTGATAAACCATTTCAAATGAGTATTATGAGATCATTTGATGTTAATAAGCCTGGTACATCAATATTTGATATGCAAGGAGCTGTATTTGGTGGTTCAATTGTTGAAGGATATTTAACAAAAGGAGATGTAATTGCCATTTTACCGGGTAATGTAGAATTAATAGATGAAACCTATAAATATACACCATTAATTACACAAGTTGTTAATATTAAGTCTGATACATCAGATTTACAAGTTGCATTACCAGGTGGATTTGTTGGAATATCAACAACACTCGATTCATCATTTGGTAAAAGTAATATGATGGTAGGTCATTTAATTGTTAAAATTAATAAAATTGATGATATTAATAAATTATCGACAGTAGCAAATATAATTTTTATGAATGATGTTGTAAATTTAAATGGAGATGAATTGAAAGAAGATAATGATTATTTACTAGTTATTCATGGTTCAGAACAAATGGCTAAATTAGTAAGTATATCAGAAGACAAAATATATAAGTTTGTTTTAAAAAATTTAGTTGCCTGCATTATTGGTGAAAAAGTTGCTGTTCTTACAAAAATAGCAAACACAATTGATATAACATCTTTCGGAAAAATTAGTGGTATCAAAAAAACAGACAATATTGTTATGGATTTAGCAATTGATGTTGATGAATATTTTAATAAATTACCAATCCAAAAAGTAATTAAATCTATTAAAGTTATTGATGATATTGAAAAATTTCCAGAATTTGATAAGTTTGAAGAAGATTTAGCATTAGATACATTATTGTCAAATATTACTTTTGAAAAGAAAAAATATATTACAAAATATGATAATATATTATTAGACACAAATACTACCAGTGTTATTATCACAAATGCTGGTAAAATTATGTCTGAATTTACAAACGATCCTAAAATTTCTATGACATTGTTAACAGAACTTGCGGCTCATATTAAAGTATTAATGGAACCTCTTAAACAGTCTGTAATCAAAGTTGATGGAACTAAAATATTATTTGATGGTTTGAGAAATACACGAAGATTTATTGGACCACAATTCAGTTCATATCTCAACTCATTTGTTGAATTAAAATTTAATTGTAAAAATTGTAATACAAATGGATCACTGTTTTTTGAATCAAAGAAAACATTTTGTAGAGCTTGTAATGCAATTATAGCAAGTAAAGAGTAAAATTTAAGACTAATCTATTATAACATTTTAATTTAAAACATTTATTTTATAACATATGAATACATATAATAAATTCAATAAGCTTATATAAAAAAAATTGATAAAAGTGAATTTAGCTCTGATTATAATATTTAATATTTTTTAATGTATGATGTGAAACATCATACATTAAAAAATATTAAATATTATAATCAGAGCTAAATTTATTTAATTAATTTTTTTTATATAGGGTAATCTATCTGTTATCATTGGCGATGAGAAACATCGCTAATTATAACAGATAGATTGCCCTATATAAAAAAAATTGATTTTTTTATTTTATTTAAACAGTATATAATAAAAATAGATTATATATAATGACCGAAATGATGAAATTTTACCAAAATGATTATCCTAATGAGGGAGACCTTGTGGTTGTGTCTTTGACTGAATTACAAGAGAATAATGCCCATGTTTGTAGCCTTTTAGAATATGGAGGTGTAAATGGTGTGATTTGTAAAGTGAATATTAAAAAACGAGACAAAACATTCAAGAATTTGAAAGTTGGTAGTGTATTTTTAATTGTAGTATCGTCAGTTAGTGAAAAGAAAAAACCTAGTGATGTGACAGCAATTGATCTACATTATATGGAAATTGATGACGAACAAATTAAGAGCCATATTGGTAGATATCAACAATATCTTAATATTATTGGTGCTTTTACTTATATAGCAGCTGATATTAGTCCAGTTGATGAACTTTCTAAACAAGATGTTCGTAAACAACGA
>Ga0214923_10002803_pt1 | contig 22607 bp, 25 predicted proteins | sample LL1510_MetaG_FD_177993 | JGI IMG/M metagenome (GOLD analysis project Ga0214923, IMG submission 177993) | Freshwater microbial communities from Lake Lanier, Atlanta, Georgia, United States - LL-1510 | ecosystem: Environmental > Aquatic > Freshwater > Lake | place: USA: Georgia | collected...
TTCAATCTGGTTTAGGAAAATCTAGGTTAGAACTAGTCAAGCCAGTAGTTATCCATTGGTGTCAAGAATATCTTGCAGGTAGAGCAGATAAGAAAATATTGTTTGGGAATGTATCACTACAGGACATAGATGAAGGATTGATAATAAACTTTCCTACTCATGAAATTTATAAAACTTACAAAAAAGTCCCAGAAATGAGAGAAGCTGTTAAAAAATTAGCAAATGAAGATCCAACTTTATATATTAATATCGGTATTCAAGAAATACCCGAATATAGAGAAATATCTGATGGACCAATTAAATATAATATAAAAGAAGATTCTTATACGTTTCTCGATCGCTTCTCGGCAAAAATTTGGGCACAACCTTATCTAGATATTGCAAGAAAGTCTTTTGCAGAACAAGATCCGAGTAACTTTCTCGACCACTTCTCAGGTGAAGACTGGGCAGGACCTTATCTTGAAATGGCAGGGAAGTCTGCTGCAGAAAAGGATCCGATTTACTTTCTTAAAAAATTCTCAGAAAAAGACTGGGCAGGACCTTATCTTGAAACCGCAAGGAAGTCTGCTGCAGAAAAGAATCCGATTGACTTTCTTAAAAACTTCTCAGAAAAAGACTGGGTGCAGCCTTATCTTGAAACCGCAAGGAAGTCTGCTGCAGAAAAGGATCCGATTTACTTTCTTAAAAACTTCTCAGAAAAAGACTGGGTGCAGCCTTATCTTGATATTGCAAGAAAATCTGCTGCAGAAAAAGAACCGATTAAATTTCTCTATTACTTCTCAAAAGCAGAATGGTCTAGAGTAAAGATACCAGAATTAAATGAAAAATCTTATTTTGATATTGCAAGAAAGTTATCTGTAGAAAATTATCCTATTAAATTTTTAGAATTTTTTTCTCATAAAAATTGGGCTGCCAAGTATATACCTACCGCAGCTATCATTGCTGCAGAAAAAAATCCTCATGATTTCATTAATAAATTTTTAAATGAAGACTGGGCAAATGAAGAAAGAAAAGAATTAAAATTTAAATCTTATATAGATTATGTAAAAGAAAATATAATAAGAAAAAAATCTTCATATCATCCAAAGCTTTTAAAGCTTGCAAAAATTCTCAATCAGTTAGGTGGAGATAGTTTCAAATCAGAAATTCTTGAGCTAAAGAAGTTATTTAAGTTAATCTAATTTTTATTAAAAAACAAAATATATTTGATTACTAATTAACAATAATTATAAATTAAAATTTTTAAAAATATTATTTCTAAATAAATTTAATTTTTTACTTTAAAAATTTACTAAGCAGGTTATTTTTTTGCGGCTATACTGGCTTTAGGGCTGCCGCGTAATTTATTTGTAAATTTAATTTTAAAATTTTTATAATAAAATATTTTATAAAATTTACAAATAAATTACTTTTATAAAATAATATATTGGAGTTTAAAATTGAAATTGAAATCCAAAAAGTCCTTTACTTACAAAGGAACTGTTTATGATCTAACAGTGGAAAATACACATTCCTATAATATTGATGGTATAGCTGTACATAATTCGGCAGCAGGATCTCTTGTAGCTTATCTTTCCGGAATTACCGAAGTCGACCCAATAGAATATGATCTTCTCTTTGAAAGATTTCAAAATGCACAAAAGAAATCTTTTCCAGATATTGATTCTGATTTTTCAGATCCAAGTATAGTAAAAGAATATATTAAAAATAAATATGGAGAAGATAAAGTTGCCTCCATTTCTAATTGGTCAACTCTCTCTCCCAAGGTCGCAGTAAAAGATGTAGCCAGATCTCTGAGACTTGGTGGTGATAAATCTACTGCATTTACCATAGCCAATGCTATTACTGCCGCTATGCCAGATGTTCCAAGCCTAGATGAAGCAATGGATATTTCTGATGATGTTAAAAAATATATGAAGAAATATCCAGAATTGTACCAGTATACAAAAAAACTAGAGAGTTTAACTAGAAATTGGTCTGTGCATGCTGCCGGAGTCGTTATTGGTGATAAACCCCTTTATGAAATGGTCCCATTAAGAGTGGACGAAAAAGAAGGTAAAGTAGTCACCCAATGGGAAAAGACTCGTTGTGAAGACAATGGTTTAATTAAAATGGACATTCTTGGAGTGCAAACTTTAACTACTATTGATGAAACATTCAAAATAATTGAAGAAACAACGGGCAAGAAATTAACTACTGCTGATATAGACTTTTCCGATAAAGAAGTCTACAAAATGATTGGTAGAGGAGAAACTGCTGGTGTCTTTCAGCTAGAGTCTTCTCTAACACCTCTTTGTATGAAGATTAAACCAAAAGATATTGAAGAGATTTCCGCCATTAATGCTCTAGGTCGTCCTTCTTGCCCTCCTGATCAGAGGGCTCAATATGTTAATCGTAAATTAGGAAAAGAAAAAGTATCCTATAAACATCCCACTCTAGAAAGAGCCCAAAGAAAAACTTTTGGCATCACACTATATGAAGAGCAAATGATGATTATTGCTAAGGATTGTGCTGGATGGGATTTGAATCAAGCAGATGCTCTAAGAAAAATTACCAAACTTAAAGGCAAAGATGAAGATCTTTTGCTTAAAACTGAAGCAAGTTTTATCGCAGATTGCATGAGTTTTAGCAAAATGACTTATGAAGATGCTCGCAGAATCTGGAGGGAAGAGATAGAACCATTTAACTTATATGGTTTCAACAAATCATTGACTTTTTCAGAGCTGGTGAGTATAATCCCGGTGGGAACTAATAATGGTTTATGGGAAAAGTTACAAATAAAAGATGTAAAGCCAGGTGACTTAGTTAGATCTAGAGATGAATCAACCGGTAAGAATATTGTTGTCCCCGTTAAAGCAAATCATTATCACGGAAAACTAAAAGTATTTAAAATAAAATTGGATAGTGGAGAAGAGGTAACATGCACGATAAATCACAAATTCAGGACAACGGACGGGAGGATGCTACCACTACATCAGATCTTAAAGGAGGATCTGGAGATCGTTGTGTCTGCGGAAAAACAAGTAAATCTTCAAGAGGCCTGAGGAAACACAAGGTTAGATGTAACATGTATCAGCAGTCTGCTTTATTAAATGGAGATTTAATAAAGTGCGGACTATGTAGTTACACTTCGGCAAAATTAACAATACATGTCAAGAAAGAACATAATATTTCTCCAAAAGAGTACCGTAAAAAATACGGAAGCTTGGTTTGTGATAATTCAATAAAAAGATATTCTGCAATTGCAAAAAAAAATGGATCCTGGATAAAAAAAGCTAAAGAGTCTGGGCAGGATCTAAGCGAATATAAAGCAAAACTTTCCGAGTCTATTTCTAAGTCAATTATGTCAAATCCAGAAGAAAGAAAGCGTAGAGCAGAACTTCTTGGTAGTTTGAATAAAACAGAGGCTTTTAGAAAGAAAGCTAGCGAAACTGCCAAGAAAACTTCTGCCAGAATTGATATCCAGCAGAGTAGAGCAGCTAATCTTAAAAAGTGGAGAAAACTCAATCCAGATAAATTCTTTAATCAATGCACTCTGGTAATGCATAAAAAATGGCAAAGTCTGCCGGAGAAGAAGCTATTTGAATTCTTTAAAACTATTAGCGAAGACTTTGAAAGAAATAAACAAATTAAAAGTAATAAATATTTTTTGATTAATAAAACTAATTCAAAGCAAATAGATATTTTAAACAAAAAACAAAAAATAATAGCAGAGTTTGATGGAAAACAGCATTTTAGCCCCATCTTTGGAGAGGAAGTCCTCTTAAATATTAAGGAGAAAGACAAAGAACTTGATAGATTTTGTATTGATAATAAATTTATTCTAATCAGAGTTTCTCAATCTTGTTTTATTTATCGTACTATTAATGATTTTTCAAACTCAGTAAAAGATGAAATTTTCAAAATTATAAAAAATAATATTCCTGGAAACTATTTTATAGGAGCAGAATACGAATGTCAAAAATAATTTCATGTGAAGAGGTTGGAGAATTTGATACTTATGATTTGGAAGTTGAGCATCCAGATCATCAGTATTATTTAGCAAATGGTATCCTGACCTCTAACTCTCATTCTGTTTCTTATTCATTTATTTCTTACTATACCGCTTGGTTGAGATACCATTATCCAACACAATTTATGTGCGCTATCCTTAACTCAGAGGATCCTAATGGAGATAAGATTCAAGAATACATTGATGAATGCAGGAAGATGGGCATCTCTTTATTACCATCTGATGTTAATTCTAGTTCTTATTTGAACAAAGTAACAGGAGAAAAAGAAATAACTTCTGGACTATCTACAATCAAAGGTTTGGGGGAAAAGGCGGTAGGAAGTATTGTGGCCAATCAACCTTATCTTAATTTTATAGATTTTGTGGCCAGAAATACAAGTAAGCTGGTAGGAAAGACTGCCATTCAATCCCTTTCTAAGGCTGGTGCTCTAGATATTTTTGGTTTGCCTAGAAAAGAAATGCACGATAATTATCAAAAATACAGAAATAAAATAAACGCTTTAATTAAAAAAGAAATTTCTATTGCAGAAGCAGAAGAATCAGAGGAATCTGAAGATACAGATCAGTCTATTGATTATGATTCTTCCGAAGATGGAATAGAAAATGTTGCTTCAAAAGTGATAACTTTAAAAACAACATATGACTCAGAAATGACAGAGAAAATAAAAAAGATGTCCCAATTACTTCAGATTAAAGATATATCAGAAGAATGGGATAAAAAGAATATTCTTCTTTACGAAAGAGAAGTTCTTGGTCGAGCTGTCTCTGGAAGTTTGCATGAAGCTTTCAAAGGATTTTTCTCCGGAGGATCCAATGTAGTATCTCTTGGATCAGTAGGAAGAATGGAGTCTGGTTCCAAAGTAAGAGTCGAAGCAATTATTAAAAATAAAATTAAAGAATTTAAAATTAAAAATGGTGCAAATATCGGTAGAAAATTTGCTAAATATTTAATAGAAGATAGCTTTGGAAATACCTGCGGAATGACTCTGTGGGCAGACGACTATGATCAATATAGAGCATTATTAGTTGATGGAGTTCCTTTTAAGGCTATATGTAAAATAAATGAGTATATGGATCAAAAAGATTTGGTATTATCATCTATGGAAAGAGTGTATGGGAGGGAGAAGTGATTAATTGTTCAATTTGTAAATTTGAAGTCTCAAATAAAATGAGGCATGCATTAACAAAAAATATGTGCCCAGCTTGTGGCTCCGCATTATTTGGAGACTTTCATATGCAAAGACTCAATACTATAAGAGATAAAATTTCAGCACAGGATTTTTCCAAAGGGTTAGATCAATCTATTATTTTTGATATGTCTTTATTTATTATGTCTGAGTTTTTCTCAAGCAATCCAAATAGGGCGGCTGTGGCCAGAGAAGTTGATCTCATTACTGAGTCTAATAAGACTCTTGATAAAGATAATGATGATTTTGATAAAATTAGAGAACAAGTCAGAAGAGATGCTCTTGCAGCAAGTAGAAGAAATACATTATCTGTTGAATCAACAATTGATAGGGTTGAATCTTCCGATGAAGAGTCGGATCTAGATACAGATTTAGATTCAGATCTAGAATCAAATTTATTAGAAGATCCAGAGTTACCAGTTTCAACAAGTGATCAGGATTTAAAAGTGGCAAAACTTAAAAGACTTTATAATGAGTCCCCGACACTTAAAAAAACTGGTGTTAGCGTTAGAAGAGTTACTTGATAAAAAAGGAAATTAAATTGGAAAAAGCAATAGCAGTATATTTAGATAATTCTGATCAGATGGAAATAGAATTTAGTTGGTTGTATAAAACTTGGATTTTATATTCTCTTGATATGGAATATGATTTAGTTGTTTACTACAACCCGGAGGCAAAGAGCAGGCTTTCTAATTTTCCAGGAATAGTTTCTATACCTATGCCTCCAATTAGGATGGCTAATAATTATAAATTTTTGAATTCTCATTATTTTTGTACAAAAGAATGGAATGAACCACTAAAAAAATATAGCTATTTACTAAAAACTGATTGCGATGTTTTTCTTACAGAGCATATGAAAGGCTATATTCCTTCTAAAGTTCTTATTGGAGAGGGAGGATACTATAATAGTAGTGATCATAAAAAAATAGAAACAATTAAATTTTTATCACAATTATGGAATCTTGATTATAAATTTTTTACTCTAGTCGGAGCCTCTTTCTTTGGTAGAACAGATTATATTCTACCTACTGTAGAAAGACAGGCCTTTCTTACTGAAGATATTTTAAATTTTTATAATTCTAATAATATAAAAAATCTAAATGGTTTAGATATAGGAATAGCTTCTATGATTGGCGGCGAAATTGCCGTTAATTATAATTTTAGTAATCAACATATAAGTTTGTATTGTTTGGATTCCAAGTGTTGGTCTACTACCAAAATTGGTAGTGATACTCTGCATATCCATGCCTGGCACTCCCATCTAGACTGGTCAAAACATAAGTTTTTTAAAAATGAATATATAGATTGGAAAATTGAAATTAAAGATGCTTTTCTTAATTCAGCCAATTATTGTCACTGGATAGCAACTATGACAATGGAAGATCTTTTTTATTATAGAGATCTTTATTCCAAAGGAAAACTAGAAATTAATTATGGCATATTAAAAAATATAAAAAATAAAAATTCTTGTATATTTACAAATGATAATAATATAAAAGTATTGCTACCTGATCATAAATATTCTGAAGTTTTTAGTAAAAGAGATCACCACGAAGTTTTCTTTAGAAGAATTATTAATTACCTAATACAAAACAAATATATCAAAGGAAATATTATCGACCTTGGAGCTTGGATAGGCGATAATGCTATACCTTGGTCTAAAAATATAGATGGTATAGTTTATGCTATAGACCCTTCTCCTGGGAATTGTAATTTTATTGAATTATTATTAAAAGAAAATTTTATAAAAAATGTTAAAATAATTCAAAAAGCAATTTCTAGTGAAAATAAAGTTATATCTACTTCAAAAGTTTATGGAGATGATTTTTATCATTGCACACTTCAAGATGGAGAATCAGGTGAATATAAGTTTAATGCTTATTCTTTAGATTATCTTTATAAAAATAATGAGATAGAAAATATTGATTTTATACATCTAGATGTAGAGGGTATGGAATATCAGGTCATTATTGGTGCTGAAAATCTTATTCAAGATAATTGTCCAATTATAACATTTGAGCAACATTTAAATACTGATGATTATTCCGGTCTATCTAGACACTTGGAATCTAGAGGGTATCATGTCTATATGATTAATGAGACTCTACCAGGTTGCAATCCAGATTGTAGAAATTTTATTGCCTTTAAAGATATAAAAGATAAACAAATTTCAGAACTTACTCACGATATAACTTCCTTCTTTGGAAAAAAAGATTTATTAATTTCAATATAAATAATAACAGGTGTTTTTTGATAAAAGCTATTGCTAATAAAAGAATAGATCTTTCTCCAGAAGAATTTAATTATTATAAATTATTATCAGATAAATATGGTACAGATTCTTTTAAAACATTATTTGAGACCGACCATAATGGAATAGTTATTTCCGTCTCACCACCTCTGGATGGACAAACACCTATGGCTATAATATTTTATATGTTAAATGTTATGTTTACCCAAAGAATGAGGCTTCTCGATGCTAAGATATCAAAATTTGAGGCAATAGAGAAAAAAGTTGACCAGTTGTGCGGGGTGGCTACCATAGTGGAGAGGATGGAAGATGGCAAAAATTAAAGACCTTCTAAATCTAGAAAATTTTTCACCAGAAGAAATAGATCTTTCTCCACTAGAAAAAATTTCAGGGATGCTTCCATCCAATGGAATTGTTGATCTCAACATCGCAGAACAAGGTTTAATTACCACACTAGAAGGACAGAATTTCTGTCAGGAAAAAATTGCTCTTTTAGATAGATATATTGGACTTCTTGAATCAAAAAAAAATAAAGCATGGTCAAATGCTGCTCTTAATAAATCAAAAGAAGAAGGGCATAAAACAGGAAAAGACAAAGAATGGTTTGCTCAAGCAGACGATGAATATATTGAATTTTGTAATAAATTAACGATGGCTAAAGCTACCAAAAAATGGTTTGAAAATAAAGCAAATTATTATTTTGGATGGCATTATACCTTCAAAACCTTCCTAAGAAGGGACTATCCTATTGAAAAATCAAGTAATATAACTTTTGGTGCCTATGATTTTGAGGAGAAGGAAACCCCTCCTCCTTCCGATGTAGACATTGAAGTTAATTCTGATGATATTGAGTGGGAATAGCCTAACTTCGGAACAAGTCCGCATTGTGCGGCAAACTCCACAAAACAACAATCCACAATTAACAAGGAAGCACATATGATTTTTGGCGAAGTAGATTGGAATTCAGCAGATTCTTCAACTGGAAAATCTGATTTTATGAAACTAGAAGAGGGTGAGAACACTGTTAGGATCATGAGTAATCCTATTCAGTTTTATATTCACTGGTGTAATGGACCAGATGGAAGTAAACGTAAGTTCAATAGCCCAGTAGATGATCCAGTTATGGTTCGTCGTCTAGAAGACTCGGGATTTAAACGTACAGCCAGATGGTTTATTAAAGTTCTTGATCGTCGTGACAACCAATTCAAAGCACTAGAGATTGGTCCACAGGTTTTTAATGGTATTAAATCCCTCTATACAAATAAAAGATGGGGTAAAGTAACTGGATATGATATTACTATTACTAGAGCACCTAAAGGTACTCAGCCTCTTTACAGCGTTACCCCCAATCCTCATGAGGCACTTCCAGGTGATCTAAAACAGAAATTCCAAGATTTTAATGATAGAATCAATCTTGAGAAGATTATCTCCCCATCAGCTGCTTCTGATATTGCTGAGTATATGAAGTGGTCTGATTCCAAACCAGCTACTTCTGCTTCCACCGCCGCTACCACTGGGGCTGAGTCGAAACAGTCTACTCAGAAAGCAAAGGGTGATGATTTTGACTTTGAATTTGAAGACTGAAATTATTAATTAAAGTAAAACTGACCCCTGCATGGAGTAAAATTCATGCAGGGGTTTTTATGTTTAAAACATTATCATTTGATATATCTTCGACTACGATAGGCTGGGCTTTGTTAGAAAACTCAGAAGATCAAATTTCCATTATAGAGCATGGTCATCTCAAGCCTCCCAAATCAAATTTTTCTTTGGCTAATAGGGCTTTAAAATCTCAGGTTTTAATTAAAAATTTAATTAAAAAATATAATCCAGATAAAATTGCTATAGAAGATTATGTTACAAAATTTACAAAAGGTAAAAGTACTGCTAAAACTATTGTAGTATTATCCGTCTTTAATGAAGCTATGACTATGGCTTGTATTGAGGAAAAAAAAGTAGACCCAGATAGATTGGCGGTTATAAGTATTAGAAGTTTGCTTTCTAAATCTTTTAGTCAAAAAATTTCTTCAAAAGAAGAATGTTTTGATTTTATAAAAAATATTAAATCATTTACCGTTAAATATAATAAGAAACAAAAAATTAAAAAAGAAACATTTGATGAAGCAGATGCCGTAGCGGTAGGTATTTCTTCTATTATTAGGAGTAACAATGGCAAAAAATTTATCCTACAATAAAGAGGCTCGGGCCAAACTTCAGGCCGGTATTGATAAACTGTCTAAAACAGTTGCTGTAACTATGGGTCCTCAAGGAAAGAATGTTATTTTACAAAAATTTGTAGGCAATCCAGTTATTACTAAAGATGGAGTCTCTGTTGCAAGAGAAATTGTTTTAGAAGATCCAATAGAAAATTTAGCCTGTCAATTAGTCAAAGAGGCTGCGGGAAGAACGGCAGATATGGCAGGTGATGGAACAACTACTGCCACTGTTTTGACTCATGAAATTTTTTCTAGAGGCAATAAATTAATAGAAGAAAATTACAATCCACTTTATCTCAAAAGAGGTTTAGAATGGGCAAGAGATCAAATTATAAAGAATTTAAATAGTATAGCAACTCCAGTTAATGATTTTAATTCTTTAAAAAATATTGCAACAATTTCTTCTAATAACGATGCCGAGATGGGGGGATTGATTGCAGAGGCTTTTGAAAAGGTTGGATTAACCGGAACAGTTACTGCGGAAGCTTCACCTGGAAATATCTCTTATGTTAGAATTACAGATGGAATAGAGTATAAAAAAGGCTATATCACGCCTAACTTTATTGTTGATGGTGGATCTGAAATAATTTTTCAGAATGCCGCTATTATTGTAACTACTCATGAATTTTCCTCACTTACTGCTGGATGGCTTCCACTCCTAAATGAATTGAGTGAATCTCAAACTCCAGTTTTGATTATTTGTAAATCTTTAAAACAAGAAGCTTTAGCAACTTTTGTTACAAATAATAAACTCGGTAGATTAAAATGTGTTGCCACGGAACTTCCATTATTTACTAGAAATAATAATGAATGGCTAGATGACCTAGCCATTCTTTTGGGAGCTAAAATTATTGGTCCAGAATTCGGATTAGAGCCTCAGGATGTAAAAATTTCAGATTTGGGATTCGCAAATAGAGTTATTGTAGGTAAGTATGATACAAAAATTTTAGAATCCAGAAAAGATCCTGTTAGATTATCTTCTAAATTATCAGTTTATAAAGAAGATCTTCAAAAATTACTAGGAGATACTGATAGACTTGATATTAAAAAAAGAATGGAATTTTTAAATAATAAAGCTGCTGTAATTGTAGTAGGATATAATACTGAATTAGAACTTAGAGAAAAAGGAGATAGATTAGATGATGCTCTCGGTGCAACCAGGGCCGCAATTGATGAGGGATACGTTCCTGGAGGTGGAATGGCCCTCTTTAAATCTGCTGCCATGGTTAAATTAGAGGATGCTCCAGAGGAGATACGAGAAGCTGCAAAGGTTCTTTTAGATTCATGCTCAAGACCTTTGTGTCAAATTTCATATAATGCTTTTCAAGATCCAAAACTTATTCTCAGTAAAGCACTAGAGAATTTAGATACGGATATTGGATTTAATGCCTCTACTTGTAAATGGGAGGATTTGATTGCTGCTGGAGTTATAGATCCCAAAAAAGTTACTAGGACAGCTCTAGAAAACTCGACAAGCATCGCCCTGCTGCTTATAAATACAGAAGCGGTGGTCTCTGAAGAACCAGAGAAACCATCTGGATGGCAGCCGCCAGCAGGTTGGCGGCCACCAGAGTCCTCTAATTTAAACCACAAATATTAGGAGAAAAAATGGCAAAAGCCGAAGAGAAATTAATGTCAGAAAATGAAGCTTGGAAACATCTAGAGGATTTATTTGGATCAGATTCTGTTGTTAGACCAGACGAGGTTGTAAAGACTGATATAATTAAGACCACCACTCCCTCCCTCGATAGGGCTCTCGGTGTTGGAGGATGGCCTCGTGGTAGGCTTATTCAGTTAGCTGGAGCGCCTAGCTCTGGAAAAACCCTCCTAGCCCTGCTAGCTATCGCAGAATGGCAGGCAGAACATCCAGAGAATTGTGCTGCATTTTTAGATGCAGAATTTACTTACAGTGCCGATTGGGCTGCAAAATTTGGAGTAGATAATGACAGAGTTTATCTTGTTAAGAGTAACGAGGCCTCCAAAATATTTGGAGGGCTAGTTGGAAAGGTAAAGAAAAATTCTGTTACTGGTAAGCTAACAAAAATTCCTGGTTTATTTGATATGATTGCTGAAGGACAGGTTATTTCATATGTTCACCCAGAGACAAAAAAGAAAATTAATTTAAATTGTGGAAGAATGGGAGTTATAGTACTTGATTCTATAGCCAACTTGCAAGTACCCCAGGAAATTGAGGCCGATGTCGGAAAATCTCTTATGGCAGCGGTAGCTAGATTTTTAACTGTTGAACTTAAAAAATTAACCCCTGGAATTGCCAAGGCAAATGTTGTAATGATTGGTATAAATCAAGTCCGTGTAGAGGTTGGAAAGATGTTTGGTGATCCAGAATGCGTTGATCCTTTTTCTACAGTTGTTAAAATAAGATATAAAGTGTAAAATCTCCCGCCCCCTCCACCTCCTTTATCTTCTATTGATTATCTTGAATAAAATACATGAGGTGGGTAATGCAAAATTATAAAAATTATTTTATATTTAGTTATTAAATTAAAAATAATATTCCAAAATTTTCAATAAAATCAAACTTAACCTTATTTGAAATTAAAGAAAAATCATTTTTTAAAAAATGGCAAAAAGATATCAGCAGATCCAAGTATTTTTAATCATGATGATATTTTTTTTAAAAAAATGTCAGCCATGGAAATATGGAAAAGAGACGAAGATAGAATAAAAAAAATTAAAGACCTTGGATATAAAGTGTTTATATTTTGGGAGAACACAATACACTTCGATCCGGAGTATATAAAGCAAACAATTTTAAGGAGTATTAAATGACTTATATTTATGAGGAAATAACATTGGCTGAATTATTCGAACGCTTTGCAGGTGAAGCTTCTTATAAGCAACCAAAAACAATCGATATTAGTGATATTGATTTAGAGATAGAGGGTTGGGACTTCGAGACAAATTCAAGTGTTTATTCGAAAATAAATGCTCTTCTAATAAAAGAGCCTGTTAAAGAGCATTGGAAGCTTGGAGATTTACATGCAACATCTGGTCATTTAGTTTATGACTATAATCTTGGAGCATACGTTAGGATGGATCAGCACAAGGATGCAGTAAAGATTGAGGAGCCAATGCTTGTTGTTGATTTATCTGTAGATAAAATTAAAAATTATATGGCAAATGGTCAACTAAATCACAATACCACCCCTGGAGGTAAGGCTTTAAAACATGCTTGCTCAATCATGGTGGAGGTAGGTTCTATGTCTGGTGTTGATAATCTTATTCTAGATTCCAGAGAGGAAAAGCAGGGTCATAAAATTAGAGCAAAGATAACTAAAAATAAACTTGGCGCCCCATTCAAAGTGGCAGAATTTTTTGTAGATTTTAGATCCGGAGTTGTAAAAAAAGGAGAGGAGTTACTAGAACTTGGAGTTAAACTCAATCTTTTTGAAAGACCAAATAATAGAAGTTATATTATTAATGGAGAAAAACTTAACTCCAGAGATAATGCAATAGAGTATTGTGAATCTCATAAAAATGAATTAGAAATTTTTATTAGAGAGCACTACCTATCTGGGTTGGATTCTTCTGATACAACAGATCTTCCTGAGGAAATAAAAACAGAAGATCCATTTAATGATGAAACCGAAGGAGAAGTAATATGATATTAAGATGTAATCAAGGTTGTAAATTAAGTGATGGAACAACAGATGGTTCTTTAAATTTAGAAACAAATGATGTTATTTGCAATACTTGTGGAGATGTTATTAAAGGTATTTCTGAATTTTCAAAAATTTCAATGAAAAATATTGGAGATATAAAAAGAGTTAATAAAAAGAAGGCATTTGTTTTTCCTTGTAAAATTTGTAATAAAAATGTAGAAACTGAAGTTGTAGCCGGTAAAGTTACTGGAAAAGATTGTAAAAATAATAATTGTTTAATTAACATTACAGAATTTATGGTTAAAATGATTCAGGAAAATCAATCTTCAGATTTTGAAGGTAATAAGTTAAATGCAGAACAAAAATAATGAAATTTCTAAACTAATTGATATTTGTCATGTTAATTTAGAAAAATCAGAAAAATGTTTTTCCTATCTTAGAAAAAATAGAAGATTAAGCCTTAATTTAATCAATAGATATAAATTAGGTTTTTTTCCACAAAATGTTGGAAAATTATTACAACATATAGATGAAGAAGCACTTATTAATGCAAATATTATTTCTGGATATAAAAATAGTGATTTTGCCAATTATTTTTATTTAATTATTCCTTTAATTAATGAATATGGAGAAGCTGTTGGAATTAGTGGTAGAGCTTTAGTAAATGATGAAGAAAGATCTTATCTTGGAATTCCCAAGTATAAGAATTCTTCATTTAAAAAAGCAAATTTTTTATTTGGTTTAAATTTTTCCAAAGAAAAAATAATAAATTCTGGTAATGTTTATGTAGTTGAAGGCTACTTTGATCAAATTGCAATGACACAAAGAGGTTTTGATAATTGTGTTGCCATTTGTGGTACAGCCTTTTCTCAATATCATTTTTATAAATTATCTAAATATTCTGAAAAAATTACATTTATTTTAGATTCAGATGAGGCTGGACAAAAATCTGCTGAAAGAATTTATTTGAAATTTTTAAATAAAGGTATAAAATTAAGATTTTTAAAAATTCCAAAGCCATTTAAAGATGTTGATGAATATTTTGCTGACCCATCTAAAAACAAATCTTCTTTTTTAAAAGAATTTAAACAAATTATTCCAGAGGATTGGGGATGAAAAAAAAGAGCAAATCATATCAATATAAAATAGTTGAAGTTTCTTTTGACTATTCAAAGTTGTCAAACTTTTCAGAAAATAGAGGCATTGCCTCTATTTTGGCTGAAAATGCTTATAGTGACAAAATGTATGACCTTAGAGAAAAATTGTTAGAAGAACTGTATGAAGTCATTCATGGAAATATTTTAACAGAACATCAAAAGAAAATTCTTTTTATGAGATTAATGGGAAAAACTCAAAATGAGATTGCCACTCATCTTGGGATCACACAATCTGCCGTTCATAAAGCTATGCACGGCAATATTGATTATAAAAATCAGAAAAAAAGATACGGTGGAATTGTAAAAAAATTAAAAAAAATCTGTCTTAATGAACCTAAAATAAAAGATATTCTAGAAGAAATGTCTAAATCAAATAACTTAACAGATGATTCTCCTACTAATTTCTTTGCAGAATTATAAATATTGAATTTATATATCTATTAATAAAAATAAACATTCTTGGAGAATCAAAGATGAAAGAGTTAGATAATATCTTATTTGATTTATATCAAAAAAGAATAAAAGATGTAAGTAAAAAAAATAAGATAGCTCTAAGCGAAGCTGTAGGACTTAAAAAAGTTGCCTTTGATATTTATAAAATTATGAATGATCAATATAATGATCTATGGAAAGTAGAGGATGGCTTCTTAGTAAGAAGTTCTGATCCTAAATATCAAGTAAAGGAGGGCGGTGATTGGTCTGCAGTATCAAGCTATGATGGGAAAATAGTAACACTTGCTTATAAAAATGTTCCAGTTTGTAATTTTTCATCAGAAGAGTATGGTTTTTCTAATAATGATGTATTTACATTCAAAGGTGCATTATTAGATGAGGTAAGCCAAAATAATGACTTTTTAAAGAATGTTTTTAGTTCTCAAGCAAAATCAAAAAGAGAAGCTCTTACAAATGTTTTCCCAGAGCTTAAAAAGTTTGTATAAGGAAAAAAAATGAAAGACATTAAAAATATAGCAAGAGAAGCAAAGAAAGCTCTAGAGCATTTGCAGAATGGCAAGAGCTATCCTACCAACTATGTTTTAGATAGATTGGAAAAGGCTGCTACTAGAAATTCTGGGGATCCGGTTATTGGACATTTCAGAGATGTTTTACAGAAAGTTGCAAAAAATAATCAATTTGTAACCCAATCTCAACTAACAAGTCTTTATCATGAGTTATCTGGACTCGGAGGTGGAAAAGATAAATTTAGAAGAGAGCTTGGAGATTTAATTTTTGAAAAACCCACCCCAAGAATAGAGAAGGATGCTTCAACTGCTAGAGTTTCCTACGAGAATGGCATGCTTCCACTTTACGGAGAGTCTGAAGCTTCAAAAGAATTTGAAGGAGTTTTTTCTCTTGATAAAAAATCTTTTTCATCTCTTTCTGATAATATTATTAAAAAAGCAGAAAAATTTACAAAAGTACAACTAGCTTCATTAGGCTGTTCTCCAACTTCTGTTACTGCAGTTCATCATAATGAGCATTTTATTCTTTGTAAAGCATCAGTTGATACTTCAGATCATACACAAGTAGATTTATCAATTCCAGTCAAAGTAGCCGGCGGAATACCTTCTATTCCAGATTCCTTTATTCAAGAAAATAAAATTATTAAATTAAATAAAGAAAATCTATATGTTCATTTAAAAGATAAACAAAATTTCAAGAAAAAAGTTGCCAAGGCTTCCTTTGAAGGTCAAAGGGCTGCACATGATTTCAAATTAGATACACCAGTAGTACCCGTTGCCCTTGAAAAGTTTGCAGATTTAGAAGATAGTTTGGTTGCAGCAACTTCTAAATATTCTAAAAACCAAATTGGTTTAGCCTCTAAAGTTTTAGAGGTAGAACTAAAAGGTATTGGAGTTATTAATCCTCAAATTAAAGTTTCATCTTCTGACGAGAGAACTTTAAATCTAAAAGCCGAAATCCCCACCGCCAATGGAAGAGTTGATATTTTGGTTCCAGTAGAATTTTCATCTGGAAGACCAATTATCCCATCTACATTTAATGTAGGTGGTGAAATTTATAAGTTAAATTCAGAATCTATTAAAGCGTTAATAAAAACTGCTAAAAAATCTGGATTAGAAACTATTTCTAGAGAAGCAGAGTCTATGGAAAAACTCTCCCATGATCAGCTACTAGATAGAATGATTATGGGTGTTAGTTCTGGGGATCTCAAGACTGCAGAAGATGCTCTTAAAACTATTGGAAATAAATTTGGTGGTCAAACCTATATTTCTGCTTTAGAAAAATTTTCAAAATTACTAAAGCATGCATCAAATAGTGACAAGAGAGATCTTCTTATCAAAGAGGCTCTAAAGAAGGGAGACTTTATCTGGATTCCAACCTCTGTAGAGCCATTCTGCCCCAAATTAGGCCTGCCTGCTTCAAAGGTAGATTTTGATGCCAAAGGCAGACCTGTTCCATTTAGAAAATCTATGAGAGAAGATATAGAAGGTGCATTAATTAGTACCTCAAAGGTAGTTTTATCATGAGAAAAAAAGCCCTAAAAGATCAACACGGTCTCTTTCAGCATTTTCAATCTGGAGTGGCTGACTATAATACTAGAGATAGCTATTTAGCACAACGTGGTGGAAAACCCTCAGATCCACAAAAACTTTATGGACTTGGACCAGAACATCCAGAGTCATATCAGCCCAAGAAAGAAAAGCCAGGAAGCCTTTCTACTAGATATGTCCCTGGAAGACCCGGGGTTCAGGCTCTTAGAGTTTCCACTGGAGTTTTTCAAGATCCCAATACTAAAGAAACATTTGATTATAATGAAGGATTCACCACATCTGATGGCAGAGTTTTCCCTGGTGGTACAGTAGATTTGCAAACAGATTTAGTTACTCTAGCCAACAGATTGGATGCGCTAGGTCTAACAAAAGAAGCTTCTTTAATAGATTCTGTACTTTTCAAAACAGCCATGCCAGAAATGGGTCCATGTGAAAAATTAGCATCTACAATTCTTATGGGAATACCATATGCAACTTCTGGCACTTCTGAGATAAGTAGCCTTGCAAATTTTTTGGATACCAAATGCGGCAAAGAACTTTGTGAAGAGATAAATAACTATTTAGAACATAATATTTCTGATTCTGGATTTGAAGATCAAATGATGAAAGAAGATTTTGTAGACACTTCAGAAATACCTTCTCATGAGATTTTACAAGCAGCATTATCATCAAGAAAAAGCTAGCATTATTATTTAAATAATAAAAGGAATTTGCTCATTTAGAGTAGAATCTAAATGAGCATTTTTTTTGAGGTAACATGAGTGCAAAAGTAATAAATCATCCAGATAAAGAGAAAATAATTGAAAAATTATTATCTGGAGAATCTGTTAAAGAAATAGAATCTTGGCTTGAAAAAAAATACCCTAGATCTAAAAGATTACATATTTCTTATATGACTTTACAAAAATTTAGATCGGAAAATCTAAATATAAAAGGTGATGTCTTAGAAGATATTAAAAATAAAAAAACAGAAATTGATAAAAAACATTTAGAACTAGAAACTAAAATGATAATTCAAAGTTCTAATGCTTATCAGAAAAAAATAGATGAAATAGCTTCTTCTGAATTAGATGTTACTAGAAGATTACTAGAGATGGATAAACTTATTAGTTCTAGAATAGAACATTATTATAATTTATTAGAAACTGGCGGATCAATTAAGGAAGATAGAATATTTTTAGAATATGTTAATACTATGAAGGGTTTGTTACAAGATTGGAAAAAATATATCGAAGGAGTTGCTGATAAAAAGATAGAACATAATATTAATATTAATGTTGTTAATGAACATGCAAGAATTTTAAAAGAAACTATTTTAGAAATTTTAAGAGAAATGGATCCAAAGTTAATACCAGTATTTGTAGATAAATTAAATTATAGAATGAAACAACTTGATGTTTATCAGGATTCAGATCCAAGGAGGCATATTATCGATGCTGATGGACGGTAAAGAAATAAAAGTTTTTACATTAAAAGATTTAAATAGTAAAATTTCTTTTTCTAATTGGTTAAAAACAAATTTATCCAATGAAAGAGAATATTCTACTAGTGAAATTTTTTCATCAAAAAGATATTTAGAATATATAAAATATATTGAAGAACAAGTTGCAAAACAACCATTAAAAAATAAAATAGATTGGATTGATCAACTTAAAAAATTAAAAAAAGAAAAGGAAAAAGAAGAATAATGTCTTTTACTATTTCTCAAAAATTATTGGCTAAAAAAGTAGCCAGAGAATTTGGAATAAAAGATATTTCTAAATTTTCTTATGGACAGCTAAAAGATTTTAATGATGCTTATTATTGGACTTTGGTTAATTTAATTGAATCAAAAAAAATTAAAAAAATTGCTTATCCAAATAACTCTGGAGGAATAGAGTTAGCACCAGAATATGACTTAAAAAAATGGTTAGATCTTGTTTATGTTATTTATTTAGAATCTAAAAAAACTGGAGAATCAGTTTTAAGTTTGCTTGAAAAATATGCAGAAAAATTAGATAAAAGTATACAAGAAGATACTAATTTTAAAATATGGTTTAAGTTTTATTATAATGGTGAAAATTTTAAATATGCTTTTAGGAATAATGATATGAAAAAACAAGCTTTATATACTAGCAATTTAGGACAAACTACTGGTTTATATGGTCATTCTACTTATGACCTTCCGGGTAGTAGTTTTAGCGCTGCAGCTAATAAGGCAGAAATAGATGCAGAACCAGAGCCAGAAATAAATAATACTGATTCTGATTCCAATAATTTAAAAGCTTGGAAGGCAAGGGTTAATACTGCTTGCAGAAGAATTGATAAATTATTAAGAGAATCTGATCACCTTTCTCCAGATGAATTTTTGGAGCTATCACAACTATTATTAAATTTTAGTCATAAAATTAGAGGAGTAAAATTACTAAGTACTGCTCAGGACTTAACTTATCAATTTAGTAATACTTTAAAAAAGTATGCTAAAAATAAAACTTCTACTTCTTTAATTAAAAATGCTTCTGACATTTTAATCAAAACTGCACAGGAAGCCGCACAGCCTTCTGGAACCACCCCTACTACTCAATCTCCTGCCGCTGTAACTACAGAGGCTCCAGCCGCAGGGGCTCCAGCCGCAGAGGCACCAGCCGCAGAAGGCCAGAATGCAAAAACTCCAGAGCAAGCTCTAAAAGATAAGATTCCTGGACCAGATGATGTTGAGCCGGCAGAATTGAAGGATATCACTCCAATTCCAGGTCCAAAAAAAGGGGAATACGATAGTTTTATTGGAGATGTAAAAATTGATGATGCAGCTTCAAAATTAGATGAAGTAGCAGGAATGTTATCAGATAGAAGAATTATTAGACTACTAGCAGAATTTGACATTATGTTAGATAAAATTGGAATTGCAGCAATGTTTCCAGAATTAGCAGAAGCACAGAGTAAATTAATTGATGGTTACTCTTATGCCCTAACTCGTGTAACAAAAATGATGGGTCAGCTAGCCAATGCTAGAATGCTTCTGGCGGCTCAAGAAAGTGGACAACCACTTGATCAAAAACAGGAAGTTGATATAGAACCCAATCTTCCAAAACCATCAGAGGCTGAATCAGAAGAAGCTCCGGCAGAATAAAAAATGGATTTGAAAAATAAATGGAACCAGATTTAGCAAATAATTTAAAAAAATTTGCAGAAGAAAATTATATAGATATACCACTTATTGTAGGAGGCTATGTAAGGGATTCTATTTTTGGTTTTCATGATAATATTATAGATATAGATTTAACCACTAATAATTCTGATATTACAAGATATGCTATTGGTTTTGCTTTAAAAAATAATTTTTATTATAAAATTTTTAATGATTTACATGTTACAATTTATACAGATCAATATAAAAATTTAGATTTTTCTAGTAATTTTAATTCAAAAAAAGCAATAGATTTTTATAAAAATTCTAAATTTTCTGATAAAAAATACTATGAAGTAATCAGTAGAGATTTTACAATTAATACTCTTCATCAAAATTTATTTAATGAAACTATTTTAGACCCATTGGAAACAGGTCTTGAAGATTGTGATCAAAAAATTATTAAAGCTGTCTCTACTCCAAAAATTTGTTTTGAAGATGATCCACGAAGAGCTTATCGTGCAATAGCAATTGCTACAAAATTAGGTTTAAATATAGATGGTAAAATAATTGATTTTATTAAAAATCATCATTCTATATTTATGCCTATAAATAATAAATTTGTATCAGAAAATTATATTACTTCTAATATAGATAAAGTAATAGGTTTTAATGATGAAATTTTATTAAATCTATTAATTGATACAAATTTATTACCATTTGTGCCATTAATAGGCAAGTTTAAAGATTTATTAATTTCTAAAAATATGATAACAGTTTATTTAGATTCAACAGAGTAGTTATACTAATAAAAAAATTATTTTAGGAGAAAATTTTGATTAGAGGTTTGTTGCAAAAATGTCCATTTGGACTTCCGATTCCAAAAGCTTGCAAGTGTGCCGGAGGTATAGCCAAAGGTACCGAGGTAAGTGCTATCAAAATTATGTCTCCTATAAATTTAGAATCTGAAGATGCAGAAGAGATTTTAAAAGATAATTTGGAAGCTCTTAGTCAAGTTGACGCACCAAAAAGGTGTCCTTACGCCGATAGACTTTTTTCAGATTCCAACAAGGTTGATTGCAAATTTAATGAAACAGATATAAATTTTATTTCTAATCAACTGCCACTAAATGGAAGTCCAGAATATCCAGCTATAACAATTGGGAATTCTTCGATCCCTGGTTTTGGACAACCACCACATGATTATTCTGATAATAATAATCGTACAGTATATTATGGTATTTATTCTTTACTAGGATAGGAGTTTTTTATGAACAGCTATGTAACAAGTTATATTTATAAAGAAGCACAGGATTTTATAGAAAATAATCTTATGCTAGAAGAAGATGCTGATGATTTTGGGGATTATCCAGAGCAAATGGACGTCATCACTGTCGAAGAAGCTTTCTCACCCATGATAGAAGGCGATGATAGCTTTGGAGAGCTTGGTGAGCAACTTATAGAAATGGATGAAGATATAACTCAATTTGTAGAAGATCATGGTGAAGAGAAAATTTCTGTTATTCCTGGATCTGAAGCAAAAGAATCTGATTTCGAAGAAGAGGAAGAAGAGGAAGAAGGCGATTACGTAAACGATGGTAATATTAAAAAATTTTTAGATTATATCAATGAAATTTATCCATCGAAGATCCCAAAACATGATGGTTCGACTACTTTGGGTTGTGAGCGTGCTAAGTCATGGCTGGAAAGATTAGACAAAGAAATTTCTACTGTTATTAGAAAAGATCAAGATGGTATGTTAGATATTAATTCTTTAGAAAAAATTAGAACTAATATTATGTCTGATGTAGCTAAATTATCAAAACATATTAATGTTCTAAAAAATAGATTTAAAGAAGAATCTAAGAAAAAAGCAAGTCTGGATGAAAATGGAATTCCATCTTGGACTAATGCCTCTGGAAATGAGGTGGATTACTCTGAACTTAAAAAAGAAGCTGCTACACCCAATAAAATGTTTATTTCTGTCTCACCATTTGAGAGAGCTATTTCTGGAATTATGATTAATGCGCATGTTTCTGCAGGTCATAGTATGGAAGAAGTTTATGATTATCTTTCTAAAAAATATGGGATTACACCTAGAGAAGAATTAGCAATTATGCAAATTTGTATGGATAGTGGTTTCCATATTTTTAAAGATAGAGGTACATTTTCTGGTTTAGAAAAAGATTCTGGTAACGATACCAAACGTGGTGTTGATTTTATCAAAAATTATTTTGCGTAGGATATTATGAAAATAACAAGACAAAATACAAATGAATCTTATAACACAACTGTTGATTGGCTAAAAAATTTTGCTGATTCTCTAAGAAAAGATGCTAACTTTATTGATAATTTTAAAAAAATTAAAGATAAAGATTTTGGATCTATTGAAGAAAAAATGGCAGATATCAAGCAAAGAGTTGGTTTTGATATTATCAAAACCATGCAAGATGAACATACCAATGTTAAATCTGCCGCCATGAAATGTGATCATGTTAAAGATCAATCTGATGACAAAGAATGCAAAGTTTGTAAAGCAAAAAAA
>Ga0214923_10002804_pt1 | contig 22602 bp, 30 predicted proteins | sample LL1510_MetaG_FD_177993 | JGI IMG/M metagenome (GOLD analysis project Ga0214923, IMG submission 177993) | Freshwater microbial communities from Lake Lanier, Atlanta, Georgia, United States - LL-1510 | ecosystem: Environmental > Aquatic > Freshwater > Lake | place: USA: Georgia | collected...
GCTTCTGTATTTGATTTTTGCATTTCTACAATTGATGTTGTTAGTGATGTTGTTTTTTCTGCAAGTGATTCAATTGCCACCTGCATAGCAACAAATTGCTCTGCAACTGGTGGCGTTGTATTTGTTTTTTCAGTCATTTTGATTGAAATTAATTATTATGATTTAAAAAATTCATCCAACTCATCTTCGTATGTCAATGGTTGATTTATGGATTTAACATCATCTGCGATGTCTACTGGTAAGCGAGCCTCATCAAAGCGAGGCTCAGATTTTTTATTAATAATATCATTATTTTCATTGTCAAGTGTTTTTTTAAATTTATAAACATTACTTGAAAGTTTTTTAATTTGCATATGTGACATCTTAAGCTTATCCTCTTTTTTCAGAGAAACAAGTAATCTTTTAAAATCTGTCCTTCCTTTAATATTTTCCAAAGTAATATCAAATTCACTTTTCGTTTTGAAAGTAGGCATATCTAATGGTTCCATTCCTTCTTGAACACGAACACGGTTAATTTTTTCATAAAGTTTTGTAATAGTATTTTCCAATCTTGGCATTTCACTTTCAGGTACTACTTTTAATCCACGCCTTGCACCGTGCATTGCCGCATATGCAACCGATACTGCTTTTGCATTTACAACTGGTGAACCATCAACAATATCAACAACATTCAAATGATATGCGGTAAAGTTATCTTGCTTTTGTGCATCATAGTATAAAAAACCTTTTTTATAATCTGCCGTTGGTTTGTCTATTGAATTTGTATATTCCCTCCATCTTTTTTCTGCGAGGGTTCCGTCCCAACTACTTTCAATGTCAATTGGATATGTTGGAAGATTAATACTTTTAATATCAAATATTCTTGCTTGCGGATTTGCAGGATTTCCAACAAACGAAACTTCACGCAAGTCAATTTTTTCAAGATATTTTGTTAATTTAAGTTCGTCAATAACTTCTTTAATATCATCATCTTCAATACCATCTTTTACATAGTATGTTTTAACACCGTCAATTATTGCATAAGCGTTTATTACAAGATAACCCATAGACATACGACCAAGGTTTTTCAGGCAATAAAAGGCAACACGCTGCCACTCTGCTGGATGAACAGATTTTGCAATTTGTGAAACCGTTCCTTGTGCTATCATTCCAATGTTATCATTTTCAAGTTTATCAACTGATGGATTTAACACAATACCTTTTTTATGTTCGTAAAGGAATTCAATTATTTTAGTTCCGTTATTGAAAGCATTTATACTTTCATCTAATGCACCCCTTACAACTATTTCATTAACAAGGTCTTTATTTCCGTATGTTGAACCATAGCCTGTTATAATACCTTTTAATTTATCATATGCTTTTATTTCAAATGATTTATATTGTAGATTATTCATATTGCCTGCATTAAAAGATTTATTGTTTTGATTATTAATTGTTTCCTGTATTTTTTTTGCCCAATCACGACCTTCGTTTCCTCCCCAAGCGAGCCACATTAAATAACCGTTATCCTTCCAAGGTTCGTCTTTGTATTTATCATCAATTTGCTGATTGCCATTGTGTCTTGCAAAAAATGAGACCATTCTATTAATAACATCCTCACTAATATCCTCTTGATTTGCCAATTGCCTTGCACGAATCCAGCCTACTTGCGTTCCTGCCCTCGCCGTTTCTTTTGGATATTTTTCACGCCAATCAAGTGCCTGCTGGGCGTTTTTTGCCACGGAGTCTGGTGCTTTAAAAACTGCCACTAATTTAAAAATAATTTCTTGCTTTTTTAAAAAACTATTTTAAAGTAATATGAAAAAAATATTTGTCAAGCTTTTATTTAATCAATGCAACACGCACAAAAACAATACCGCAAGACAAAAGATTTGTGCTTCAATTTTTTTAACAAATACAAAGAAGGGGTTAAAATGTTTTTTGGGTTGTGTAAATGGATTTTTGCCACATTTCTATTACTTTATATTTTGCCAATATTTAACCAATATCTTGTGCTTCATATTATAAATGGTTTGTACGCTATGTTATTGATAAATATTATGCTTGTATTGTTTTATATTGCAAGAATTTATGTAGACTATATATTAATAAAAAAACAATTTGCAGGTGCTACAACTTTATTACTCTTTCTATTTGCAACTCGTATCACGAATAATATGTTATTTTGTGGTTTTACAATTAATCATATAGTATGTTTGGTGAAATAAAGGAAAAATTGATAACAAAATCATATAATTCATACAATCCATATAACTACAATAGTTTTTATGGTTTATTTGATAACAGCACTGGGAATATCATTGGTGAAATGCAAAAATATGACCTTGCAAATGAAATTATAAATAATGCACCAGTTCAAACTGTATTAAAACAACAAAGAGATATTTTAAATCAATGTGAATTACAAGCTTTGGAGACCAACATAAAAGGGCAAGATATGCAAACAACTTACCAGCCTGCTTTGGATATTCTTAAAATCTTAAATAATCCTGCAACATACCCGGCACCAAAACATTGGAATGATATTGTTAAGGGAATATATGAAATATATCACACCACTGGTATTGTAGCACTTATTTTAAAAGAAGGTAAAACTAGGATAATTAAGAATATTGAAATTGCAAATAGTGTGCAATATACAAATATTGGAAGAGATATTACTTATATAATATCAAATACTAATGGTAAAAATAGTATACAAGGTTTACAAGAATTTAAATACGATAACACCTTAAAGGTGTATTGCAATAAAAATGATATTGCAATTATTTTTGGAAACTATGATGTCAATACTTGTTCTTACAAAAGTCCACTTTCACATATTGCAATAGATATATTATGGCACAATATTATAAAACGAGGCGTTTTGCAATTTCACCAAAATTCTTGCCAACCAAGTTCAATTATTACATTTAATTATAAAAATCCTGAAATTAAAAATCCTGAAATTGGATACGAGGGAAATAAAAAAGATATTAAAATATTGCTTGATGAAGTAAAAACTCAATTAAAAGGCAATAGCAATGTAGGTAAAACAATTGTATTAAGCGACCCTGATATTGCTGTTGATGTAAAACCTCTTTCAATCATACAAGATGCAAATAATATAGAGAAACAACTTGCAATGACAACAAAAGCTATTTATTCCGCTTTTTCAGGTGCGAATATCAATGTTATTGAAGGTATAAGTGAATATTCAAATAATAGAATGATTGGCGAGCAGACTTTTTATGATAAAACAATTGCAGGTTTTAACGATATTATACTTGACGACTTAAATTCTTTTTTAAAAAAATGGTTGGCGTTTGCTGGTGAAGGCAAATTGAGTGAAGCGAAACAAAGAGACGGTATATATTTAAAGCTTGATACTAATGAAATACCATTTTATAAAAAGATAAAAGAAGATATAATTTTCAAATTAGGAACAGACCAATTTATTACAAGACAAGAAGCACGCACATTATTAAAAACAAGTAATGAAATGTATGCAGGACTTGAAGAGTTGCCACCTGCTTATGATGGATTTATTGGTGTAAAGCAAAATAATCTACAATAAAAATGCCAACCAATAGAGAAAAGCAAGGTGAGGCTTTTATTTATAAAATTGACGCATTAAAAAAACAAATTGAAGCAAGACATATAAGAGAGTTCAATAAACTTTACCGCAGAATTGGAGACGATTTGATTAACATTGTCACAAATGCAAACACTTTTGATTTTAAGCAGATTATTCAAAATTATAAACCAGATTACATTTATATTTTTCGCAGAATATATCAAGATGTCAAGGAAGATGGTTTGGGTTTCGGAATAAGGAAGCAATTGAATTTTAGTGGAAGGAATATAATTGAATTAAAAAGCATTGCAGTTGAAAAAGAAGGGCAGATTATCATTAATAATAGATTTGATGTTTTATATACAACTCTTTTAAATGATAACCCTACAAAGCTTGTAGATAACCTATTGGAATCCGAGGCAACATATTTTGAAGGACTTTACACAAACGCACAAAAGCAATATGTTCAATATCTTGAAAACATTCAAAAGGAAACAGATAAAACGAATGCGGAACTTTTATTGTTGGTTGGTGCAATTTTAAAATCCGATATTACAAAAAGAAAGTTATTACAAAAAAGACTTGAAACACTTACTAAACAATTTGCAAGGGTGCGTAATGAATCAAAAACGGAAACAGTTAAGCAATTCAAGGCAGAACTTCAAAACAATATTCCAAATCGTGCCGAAAGTAACGCAGAATATGGTGTCGGAAGGGCTTCAAGTGAAATCCGTGAAGCAGAATATCAAGCAATAAAACAAAGCCAAGTTCGTGAAGCAATACCACCACAAATAACACCAGCCCAGCAAATAGTAGCAGGGAGATTTCTTGCAGAGCGTATTAAAAAAGTTTGGTGGGAAAAAAGCCAGTTTATCAAAGGTGCAAAACCAAGACAAAACCACCTTTCAATTAGCGGAAGTGAAGCAGATTCGCAAGGAAACTTTTATGTTGGTGTATATAAAGCACCACATCCACGGCACGAAAACTTACCAGCAAAGGAAAGTGTAAGGTGTAGGTGTGAAATTGAGTATCAAGTATTGTGAGATTTTAGCCATACTTTTTTGTAATAATTTATCTTGTATTCAAAAAAGTGTAGTGAAGCCATAGGATCGTTAATAATATACAGCCTTTGTATCTTTTTATCATAAAAAACATTATTATATTCTAAAATATTTGATTCTGTTATATGCTGTTCATTTGCAAAGTATTCTTCAATTATTGGCATTAATTTAAAATATGCTTCCAAAAATAACATTTGCCTTATATATATTCTCCAAAAATCTATATAATCAATTTTATGTAAAGTCCGCAAAATTCTTCTTAGTCGTATTAAAAAATATCTTTTTTTATATGCACGGTTAAGGTCGCAAGCTTTCCTAATAAATGCCATAAATTCATTTCGTTCCTTCAAATATGGATCATTCTTATATTTATCAATATGTTCTTGATACTCTTTTTTGCATAGAATATAATTAGGATTTGATTTCAATTTTTTAAGTTTTTTGATTTTGAAATAGTTAAGCATATATTTTAAAAAACCATTCTATTTTGAATATCAATCAACTTGTCAACAAGTTCCTTACCAAACTCTTCGCAAGCAATATCATAAAGTTGTTGTGCAACTTCCCTTATTTCAAGTTGTGCGTGTTTGTCAAGGCGTTGTGAAAGAATGCTTGAAAGAGTACATAAGTCAACTGTGTTTATTGTAGTTGTTATTTGAGATTGTGGAAGTATCATACGAGCTTGTTCTTTGCACATCTTGTTTTCAAGGTTATTCTCAAACCATTGCATATTATGTTTTGTAAGATTTTCATAATCACATTCAAAAACAACAGAGTTATTAATTAGTTCTGCCAATTGTTTTAATTGTGTTTTAACATCATCATTTTTGACAATACCATCAGAGAACATTTCTAGTATATTGTGCATTCCATCTCCCTCAGTTTGTATAATAGCATTGCATTCCTCAACAAACTCATTTTTAATACTGCCTTGCGTTGCCTTTAGTGGTGCTTTCCGCCAGTTATCAGGCTTGTAAAACTGTGTATTTTCTGCTGTATAGCGTCCACTTCTTTCGGTGAAGTTTATTCCACGATGTCTATAAAATAGGCGTGCAATAAAAATGGGAAGTTGTGCTTTGAATGAAATAAATTCTCGTTCGGCACTTTCTAACAACTCCATATCTTCCATATATTTTTCACTTGATAATGGTGGAATTTCTAATATTAAACGCTCTAACGCTTTATAACAAGCTGGGTATTGTTTTTTTGTTGCTTTTTTTAATAATTCATAAGCTTTTTCTGTTATAAAATATGGCTTGTTATAAATCCATTTTAATGCAAGAAATATTGATATTGAATAAGAACCATAAAACTCTCTAAAAGACATTGCTTCACGCCAATTTAAACCAAAAGGTGGTCTAATTGAATGTTCTGAACTAGGGCTAATTATAAAACCAACCATTGAACCAAAAAAGACGCTTCTATGTTTATCTTTCAAACACTCGTATATTTTTTGAACTGCAAGGTCGTTTGGTGTGCCATCTTCGTTTTGATATTTTTTAATATCAAAATTGTTAGATGAAGCGGGACAAAATAAAAGAATACCAAAGTCGGAGTTTATAAGTTTCTGGTCTATTTTTTCAATGGTTGATTTGTTTGTGAACATATTATTTTAATAAATTAATCTTTGTTTTTAGATATTTTAATGCCATTTGCAAAATTATTTTGAAACATTCTGTGAACTATTTTTGTATTGCTTACGAAAAATAGCTTGCGGTATATATTGTATTTTATACATAATTTATAATGTTTTGTATATTTTCTATATCTTTTTTTATATCATTATACAGATTTGCCTTAAGTAACAAAATATCATTTAAAGTAATTATATTGATATCACTTCTTGATTGAAAGCTACTATTTAATTCTTCGGTTAATAAAATAGACTGAGAACTGTATTCATAGGTTTTTTGAATTATAAAATCGATCATTGTGTCTGTAGATGGATTGTCTGTCCCATTACGCTTTGGCGTATCTATGATAATTGGGAATAAAGTTGTATTTGAATATTTATAAATGCAATCTAAAGATGCAAAAAAATGTGCCAAGAAATTTTTTGGTATCCTGCTCCCAGTAAATGTATTTTTGAAATGCGATATTGAAAAATTCTTTAACTTAACATCATCAACAATAGTAGTTTCTGTCTTTTCATTGTCTAAGATATTGCTATATTGTTTAAAATTAGAAATATAAAAATTCAAAATTTCATCTTTTTTATCATTACTGAGTAATGTCTTCATTTCTTTCTGAATCTCTTTTATATTATTTTTGAAATTTGATATTTTTATTTCACATTCGGTTAAGTCATGTTCTCTCAGATGTAGAAGTTGTCCTATGCCAATTCTTTTACAAATTGTATTAAAATCTATGTCATTTTTTTTAATAGAGAGTATTCGTAATGCATTTTCTTGTAAGGTTTTTGCATTTTTCAACGATTCATCTTGTTCTAAAATTAACTTGTCTATTTCAATTATTCTTTCTTGTAACTTTCTTGTTATTAGCTCTATATCTCTTTGTGTTTCAATATTTTCAAGAAAAACATTAAAACTAACCGATTCTCCACATTCATTACAATGAAAATTATCACCTGATTGATATTCATGAATTTTTATTACTGTAGAAGCATTAATTTTTTTTAAATTATTTAACTTTATTTCAATAGTAGTTTTTTCATTATTTAAAGATATGATTTTGTTTTTGAAATTATTTTGCTCATTTAGTAATAGATTAACTTGATTTGTTAATGACTCAATATCAGCTTTAAACTCTTCATTATCCAAAGAAAATCCCGTATCATATTTATCATTTTTTAGACTGTCAATCATTGATAATAAAAGCCTCTTCTGCGTTTCTAGCTTTTCACATTCTGCTACATTATTTAATTTCTTACTTAGTAAATCAAAATAATCCTGACCTTTTATGTTAAAATGATACAACATTATGTCTTTAAGATCTAGTTTATATTTTTTTAAATCAAATGATGCATTGTGTGAGTAATTCCATCCTTCATCTTGCTCTAAAACAAAAGGATGCATAGCAAACTCTGGCCTCACTAACCGTAAATCGTTTTCATCCCCGTTTTTGAAAGAAAATTTTGCATTAAGTTCAATTATCTTATTAAAGTCATTATAAAATTTAGATGCGTCACCTCGAAATATCATTAAATTTGTTGTTTTATTATATAACACAGTCTCTTTGCCACTTTCTCTGATTAAAAAATAAATATTATTATTAATTTCAAAACTAAGGATAACTGTTAACAATGTTTCTTTTGCCCATTTGCTACTTTTAGAGTTATTTATATTGATATCCATTGGATAAAAAATACTTCTCATTAATGCAGACTTTCCAGAACTGTTTTTCCACAAGATGATATTAATACCATTAGTAAAATTTACTTTGAAAGCAGTTTTGCTGTTTTCGGAACAAATCAATAATTGATGTACAACAAATTTTTTTCTCATAATCTTGTTCTAATATATTCCTCAATAAATAACATTTTTAAATCATCTTTATTGATTCCAATTCTATTCATATACTCTGCATTACTTTCTGTCACTTGAGTAAAATAAGATATATTGTCAAGCTCTGTAATGTTATTGTAAATGTCTTCCAGATTATTGCAAATTATGTCTCTCACAGCATTTTTGATTTGAATATAATTAGAATCATCTGGGCTTCGTTGCAAAATCTGTTCTTTAAATCTATCGTATTCTTTTAAATACATTCTGACTTTCGTAATTCTGACTTTCATATATTTTCAATTATTTTTCAATTATTTTTATAAACTTTCTTTGAAATTTTGTGTTTTCATAATCTGCAACTAACTCACTTTGAATCCATACTTCTTTTTCTATGTAATCAATAAGTATTTTAGCTTGTTCTACGCTACAATAAATTCTTTCACTGTATTGATCCAGTTTTACCCCTTTGATTATGTCAACTGATATTGAAGCTTCACAGTCATTATACCCATTAATACTAATACTTTTAATATATACTAAAAGATCTTCATAATAGTGAGATTGTGTTTCAGATATTATTTGTGGTGGTGTTTTAGTTTTTTTAGTGAAAAATGGAAAGGGAAAGAAAGAAGGTTCGAAGGACATATGTTATTAAAATAAATTCGCTATTTTTTCGGTTAAATTTTATCTTCTAGTGATGAGTATTTATATACTGCTACTTCTACATCGTCAATTGCAAGTGTTGCTGTATAACTTCCATTATGTTTATATATATATGATATGCAAGTACGATTTTTAATTTCTTCTTTTGACATTGGACGGTCTTGGAAAGCAATCCATTTGCTTACAATATCATTAAAAAACTCATTTTCACTTTTTTTTACATTACTATTATGTTCGTGTATTTTATCTAAAATTTTATCTAAAGTGTGTATTTTTGTCATATATTTGTTATTAAAATATGTTTGTGTATTTCTTATTATAGTCTGGCATTAATGAAATCCCAAAAAAAGAACGCGTTATTTCATTTAAAATGTCTGCCGTTATTATGCCTTCAAATCTAAAACGACAGCTATTGTTTATTGATATTATTTTATTAAATAATGTTTGTAGGTTTGATAATTTATCTCGTTCTATCATTGGGAATATTTTTGTGATATTATTATGAAGTATCATGTTATATTGTTCCTGTTTCTTTTTTTCTTCTTCTTGTTTTGTATCATAAATTTCTTGCACCAAAGTTGAAAATTCAACATTAGCTTGATATTGCTTATAATGTGAAATACTGTCTACATAATAATGTTTCCCATTAACATCAATGGAATAACGCAGTCTTAGTGATTTATTTTTGCATATAAAAGTTTGAATATCATTAACATCATAAGGTGGAACTGCATTTATATAAACAATTCTTGCACCAGGTTGCGGATAGTAAAATTTTTTAAGAAATACATCAATGTCTTCACATTGATATTTTAGAAAAATCTCTTTGTATTTTTCTATTAAATTTGCTTTTTCAGTTTTTACAATATTTTCTTTAATCAACGGTATTAGGTACTTCATAAGTTCAGTGCTAATTTCGTGCTTTAATCGCTGCCATTCATCTGTAGAATACAACTTTTTATTTTCATTTTCGCTTATTAAAAATACACTATCATTTTCTGTAATCAACATATATTTTGCATTAAATTAAATCTTTACAAATAAGGGAAGGAAGATTACTCTTCCTCTTGCGTGTCTTCTAACCACGCTTCATATTCTTCTTTTTTTCTTCTTTGCTCTTCTTCAAATTCGGCTTGTTCTTGCCTACCGTAAGAGGTTTGGGAATAAAGGTATTCATCAAGATAATCATCTATATTTCTCATATATTTGTTATTAGTTATACGAAGTTATAAATATGTGAATTTTAAAAGTCAAGAATTTTTTTTCAAAAATGAAAAATAATTTGATAAAAAAAGAAAAAAATGATAAAAAACACGGGGGTAAGACAAAATTATTTTAAAAATCTTTTCAAAAATGAAAAAAACACTTGACATTTAGAAAATGTGTTTTTATAACTTCATATAACTAATAACAAATATATGTTAACTTTACAAAAAGTCCTTTCTTTGGCAACTCCTTTTGCTTATGCAAAAGATACACGCTATAATATACACGGCGTTCGCATTGAGCATAATAGCAACCAATTATGTGCAAAAGCAACAGATGGTCACATTGCAATTATAATTACAACAGAATATAATGATATTCATAACTTGCCTACTGGAAACTATACAATAGAATTGCCAAAAGTGGAACAATTGGATAAACTGTTAAAAATAGATAACGAATATCAGATAACAAAAAAACTAATATTAGTAAATGCTGAATTTCCTGATTTTACAAGAGTAATTCCAACTTCAAATACAGAATATGCAATTGAAAATTTGTGGATTGACCCTAAACTTCTTGTAAAATTTGGTCAGGTTGCTAAAAGTATTGAGGCAGAATATGCAAAAGCCAAAACACGCTTTTCATTTCATAGAAGTGAAAATATGCCAATTGCATGTGATGTTTTACACGAAAAGTTTTCAATTAAAATGATTGCAATGCCGAGAAAAATGTGAATACAAGGGGGATAAATTTTCCCCTGCATTAACTATTTAAAATTCACTTAAAAATATATGTCATTTATCATGGGATTAATAGCTGGCTCAATGCTTTCGAATCAAAATAGCAAAACTTTGGTATCAAGAACTTGGGAAGAAGAACGACAAATCTTTTTTACTACATTATATTTTATAATTTTTACTTTTGCACTAACTTTTGTTATGTATTACATTGTATGTATATGTATGAAGCGTGATATATTAAAGGATGCAATGGATGCAACAAATAATATATCAAGCGGAGGATTTGAAGCGTGGCTTTGGATAAAAAAACTTCCAAAAGAGGAAAAGGAAAATCTTAGAAAAAAGAACAAGATTCAAACTGCAATGAATACACTACAAGAAAAACCAAAATTCTTTTTAAGTCCATTATGGATTGCAAAATTCACATTACGAAAGGAAATAAATGTAAAGTTGCAGGAGTTGCAAAAAGAATTAACAGAATTACAATGTCAAACCTTTTGATAAACAATATGGATAAAAAAACATTAAAACTTGTTATGGAATTAAATAAAGTTCCCAAAACAACACAGGAAAAAGTTTTGTCACTATTCAAACATAATAAACGAACTGGACTTCGTAAATGTTCACAAATAGAAAAAGACTTTTTAAAACTCTTTTGTAATTCAAAAAACGAAACACAAGAAGAGCGTATTGCAAGGCGTATTGCTTGGGAAGATATGCTTAAAAAAGTGCAAGAACTAGAAGAAAAGATAACAAATAATTAATAAAATATATGAATAAACACGCACAAATTGTAGAAAAATTGAACTTATACACACAAAGGGAAAAAATGCAAGTTGATACTGCTTCTTTGTTATATCCAAAATACCAATTAAGGTCAAAAGAAGCGGACTTGCACGCATTACAACATTTTCCTACTACGATTCAATTATTCAACAAAGTTGAAAATAACAGAACAAGGAAAGGGAATGTTGAACAACATAAAAGTGAAATTATAAAAGTTCAATATACTGACGATGTAAGAACTTTTCTTAATAAAAATGGTATAAAAAATATTGTAGAATCTTATTCCGAAGAATGGTATGAAACCTCAAATGGTAGATATGAAATATATGAACCATTAACGCATTGCAATGCACTTACTTATCAAGTGATATATGATAAAATGCACGCAGTTTATAATGTTTATGAACCTTTTAAAATGAAAACATATGGTGGAACATTTACGAAATGGTGCAAACTTTTGAAGGAAAACGGACATATAAAGTTTGACAATATAGCTTGGCGTTGTGATGGTATTGTATGGTGTTATTATGATAAATTGCAAAAAGAAAAATTTAAAGAAAATAGAGTTCAATGGTATACATTGGAAGAACTTTTGAAGCAAATTTAATTTTAAAAATATATGATAAATACTTGTATAATAGCGTTAACAATAGGTTGTATATTAATAGTTTTCCTAACAATTCTTATAATTCTATTAATTTTCACAGGAAAGTTTGATAACAAACGACCGTTGAACTGCAAAGGAATTAGACCACCATCACCATCGCAGTTGAAAGAAAAAGCAAAAAAAGAAAAATATGCACGCGAAACTAAAAGTCTTAACCCAAAAGCTTCAAGTGCATTTGCCATGGCAACATTAGGTCAAAAACCAGTACCACAAGCCCAAAACAACAATAAATCTTGACAAATTTGAAAATGGCAATAATTATAACAATATTTCTTGCAATATTTACAGTTGACTTTAAAAAAGAAAAAAATACATCTAAAATAGAAACTATTAATTGCAATATGGCAAACGAATTAAGAGATAAATTTCAAGGATTGGACACCAAATCTTTTACACAATTGATAAAAAGTGCTAATGGTCAATCATTTGCACAAAATATGGCGATGAATACGCATAATGTTGGAACTTCTTCGCACGCACCACAACCAACAAAGGAAACTTACGGAGGAATTAGTTTCTCACAAAATGCACCACTTCCAACAGAAGAAATTGGAAGGGAATTTAAATCAAATAGTTTATGCTACCCAACCCCCAAAACAAAAGTTGAAGTGCTTTTCAAGTATTACAAAGGTGATATTCAAGACATAAATGATTTGAATGAGAATTTATTCGTGAAAGAAAGAAGGGAAACAATGCTATATTGCAAATTCTTGGAATTAGAGCCTTTTAAAGTATTTTCATGCCGCTCCCTTGTCTTCACCCGTTTCATAGCAAGAATATCAACCAAAATCAAAATGTCTGAAAACGACATTAGGAAGCATATTTTTAAATAGTAGACACATCACGATAAACTGGTGCGTATATTTTGATTGTTTGCGCAACATAAACTCCATCTGTAAGGCAATCAGGTATGTCATCGTGTGCATAATCATCTGGATTTTGCGAAAACGCCTCACATTCACTTAAAAATGTTTCAAGAAAATCACTTGCCTTTCCTCCGTTATGTATTTGAACTGTTGAATCTGGTAAAAATACTTTCCCACTTTCAATAAATCCTTGTGCATCAAGAAATCTTGAAAACTTATCTTTTGTTCTTGGAATATTATCCTTGATTAATTGACTACCGTATTTTTGCCTTAATTGGTCAATCAATCTTGCATTCCCAATTTTTTCAATATATATTGCACGAAGACCAGACGAACCATTATTAAATCCATCTTTCCATTTTGTATATAATTGATATAAATTATTATCAAACACTGTAGTACGCTCTTTAAAGCGCCACATATCAAGCAAATATAAATGTCTACTGCTATTTAATCCCCAAACGCAAAATACACTGTAATCACTTTGCTTCTTATCCGTATAAGCAACATCTATTGTTGCAAATATAGACTCCCAATGTTGCTGTGTTGCTTCTTGGTAGTAAGTGCTAAACATATCCCTTGATATAATGTTACCACCAATATCTTGAAACTCACCTTCAACAAATCTTTGATAATGTGCCGCTCCTCTTTCTTTTTGCCTTTCAACATAGTCATTTGCAATATGTGGATTGTCAACTGGGTTAACCTTACCAACAAACATTTTTTCTTGGTTTGGCAGTGATATTTTTAAAATAGGGTCAACTTTTTGAATAAAATATTTATAAGTCCAGTGTGCTTTAGTTGGGGGGTTAAAATCAAAATAAATTTGATTAATATCGCAAATTTTTTCTGCAAGTCGTGAATCCAATGATGTCATTAAGTTGTAATTCAAAGAAGAGCATTCATTAAAATAAATTGTTGAATATTCGTTTCCCAAAAGACTTTCTTGTCTGCGTTCGTGGTCAAGCCCTTTTAATTGAATCATACTGCCGTTATCAAGTTTTATAGTTAAATCAACATCATTCTTTTTAAATGTTGCAGAGGCTTTTACATTTGTATAACTTAACAACTTCCCAAAGGATTGATAGTAAATACTTGATTTCATTGCGTTATGTGTTGCCCTTACAATTAAGTGAGTGCTTTTTGGGAATTGCATTGCACGCAAAAGAATGATAAATAAAATAAGCGTTGTTTTTCCTGAACGCCCACCGCCATAAAGTGCAATTTTATTATAACCACCTTGTTGAATTTCTTTAAATATTTCAAGTTGTGCGTTTGTTAATGTGAAATTATTTGTTCTCATTTTCGTTTGGTATTAAATTATTTGTTCTCATTTTCGTTTGGTATTGCACTTGACAAAAGTTGAATTGCAAGCTCTTTTGGTGCTTCCTTTTCAACTTTCACTTCTTGCGTGTTGGTGTTTTGTATTGCTATCTTTGGGGCTTTTGTGACTACACCTAAAATTTCAGCATATTTGAAAGTTGAGTTTGCAAGTTGTTCCATATTTTTTGCAACTTGATAACCTACTTTTTCTTCCTGCCCTTCATAATATGTTTTATGGTTTAAAAGTAATTCACGGTTTCGTTGTATTCCTAAGTAAGCAGTTTGGTATACCATCATCTCTGCATTATTACAGAAGCCTTCTGTTAATATGTCAGTAAGTTCTTGTTTTCGTTTTGTATTTTCACGGAGTTTATTTGCTGTTATTTCGTCAATATAAAGTGTTGGTGGGTTTTCTTTTGTAGGTGTATCGTTTTGTAGTTGCGTACCTCTTTTATCTTGCTCTTCTGTTTTATTGTCTGTATTGGAAATATGCTGTATAATTTTGTCAACAATTGGCGGTATAACTTCCGCCTTTACTTGTTGTATTTTTTTTAATTGTTTTTCCCTTGACCCACCAAATACCCAAATATCATTTACATCTTCGTAAATCCACTTATCTAATGTTTCTTTGGCAACACCGGTAATTTCCAATATTTCTTTTTTTGTTTTATATTTCCCTGATTCAATTAATTCTCGTGCTTGTGTTTTCTTTTTTAAAGTTTCCTCAGTACTTAATCTTGGCATAGATTTATATTACTTTTTTTATGGCAAGTATAATAACAATTTCTACTAAGAAGAATAAAAAAGTAGAATAAACTTCAAAAAGTCAAGTTTTATTTTACTTTTCGCATTTTTTATTCTACTTTAATTCAATTAAAGCCTGATGAACATTGCTTGTTAGTTGGTATGCGCTCTTGAAATACTTATTACAATCCTCCTCCGTTATTCCTAATTCACTATCAAACTCTTTCACAATGTCTTCCTTGTTATGAATCCAGCCTTTTAATCTTGCAACTTCAATATTAAATGCTTTCATAAACTCTTGATTAATGCGTAGGTGTATATTCCCATTTTTGAAGCAACGGTATTCAATGAATCTTAATGTATTATGTTCAACTCCTTGTTTCCACTCAAAACTAATCCACTGTTTTTTTCCAGTTATAGATAAATTGGCACCATACATATAAGCCTTACCAAACCCAAGATTGTTTGCAATTGTTGTAAGGTCTTCTAATAAATTTCTATCATTGACTACTCCCTTGTTCCAAGTATCGCAATAACCACTATATATAATCCGCTTGTCAAGTGTATAATGCGTCGGCTTTTCTTGTTTGTAACGCCACTCATCTTGCGAATAAACTTTTTGATTTGATTTGTAATTGCGTATATTTTCCTGCGAAGAAAGTTTTTCAAAAATGTCTATTATTTGTGAATCAAAATATTTGTTAGCATTTTCAATTGCATATATAACAAGTGCATAACAATTGCTCACGGTAAAGTCAAGTTTATTATTTTCACGAAGGCTTGAAAATAATTGCTCTCTCGAATGTTTTGTGAGTCGCTCTTTAATTTTGTCAAAATTATTAATAAATAAATTCCAATATTCTATTCTTAGTGCTGTTATCTTTTCACGCAGTGTTTTTGTTATTACATCAATATCAATTTTAAGTTCTTTAAAAATTTTATTATTTTCCTGATATAATGTTCCTAGTGCGTAATAAGTGTTTTGCATGGACATTAGCTCTTTTTGATAAGCGTTTACATAAGCATCAATAGGGTTTCCAGCAACTTCAATTTCATTATTTAAAACTTCTTCTCTTTTAAATTCCTCTTGTGGTATTTCAGGCTCTGTGAATCTAAACTCTTTTTTTAAATATTCATCAAAGGGGTCTTTTATAACACGCTCTTTTTCACGCCAACAATTTTCATATTCTATTGTGAAATCAAATTCAATAACATCAATCTTTGCTCTTGCTTGTCTTTCTGCATTCAAGAAATCAAAAGAACCAAGTATTGTATAAGAACATCCTCTTTGCTTTATAAAGTGCAGTATTTTATCATTATCAATCCATCTTTGCGGAATAACAAGAAATGCTTTATTAGAATATGCTTGCTCTATTATTTTGCAAGTCCATTCAATAAACTCACTATAAGGTGGATTGCAAAATATATAATCTACCTTTTTATCAAAAAGCGTGCATTCGTGAAAATCTGCACCATAAAAAGTATAACTTGTTCGGTATTTTTCTTTTAATGTTTTATTAAGCTCATTGCGTAAAATATCTGATTTTTCAATAATAGCATAACTGTAAATTCCTTCGGGGTTTGTTTTTTTATACTTCTCATAAAAGCCACCATTACCAGCACCAATATCTAACCAAGAGGCACGCATTTTTCCTTGCAGTGATTCTGAAATGCAATCAATTATTTCTTGCGTTGTGGGATAAAACTCATAATCTTGTTCGTTATTTTTTAGATCCGTGATTAAATTTAATGTATTTTGTTCCATATATTACACATTTCTAAAATCATAAACAGCTTCATAATTACCATTCTTGAAAAATACAATAGTAGAATTCTTCCTTGCAATGGTTGAAGCTATTTTTGGTAATTCCTCAATACTCTCAGCTTTTAAAGTGCTTGGGTTTATTGTTAACCCTCTAACAGTATATGCTTCATTATTGAATATGATATTTGCTGTCAATGGTGCATAATAATCTCTTCCCTTCCATATTATTTTGTTGTATGAAAAAGATATTATGCTTGCGTGGTAGTTTTTGCATACAAAATCTGCAAGAAATAAAATTTCTATACGAGACTGTGGAATTAATGTAAATTTTGGCATAAATTATAAAAAAAATTAAATTATTAAAAAAATGCGTGGTTCACCACTCCACGCTCTCAATATTAACAAAAGTATAAAACACCATTTATTTTAAAGGCGACTGCTTCTTGCTGATATTGAGATTTCAAGTACAAACAAAGTTCTAAAAAATCTTTTAAATCTTTGTCTTCCTCGCAAAATGCTTCTATTATTGCATTATTTTCAATCATAATTGAACCGTCTTGCATTTTAAAAGCACCAGTGATATTATTTTGAATATTGCAACCACCGAAAATTTTTGTCATTTTTAACAAAAATTCTTCTATGATTAAGTCAAGATTAATATCTAATCCATCTTTTGTTTTTGATGGTAGAATCAAGTTGATTTGTTTTGGTAGATTAAATAAGTTTTTTAAGTCAATAGACATAAATAATAAAAAAAATTAACATTCTTAACAACATATCAAATGGTGATATTTGATATATAATTATATATATATGTATTTTGTAAAAGTCAAGGGTTTTTTTATTTTTTGGGTAATTATATACTTAACACACACAAAACCACTTGAATAAATCAAGTTGTTTTTTTTGAAAGTGCAATATTTTCAAGAGTTGCCTCAAAATTGTTATCTTTAAAATCAAGGTGTTCCTCTTGTATGGCTTCAATTATTTTTGAATTTTCTTTGTCTTCATTTAAGAATAAATCATTTTCAATTCTTTTTGGCCTTTCTTTTTGTATTAATACTTTGAAGTCAAGTCTTGCAAGCTCCATAAAATCATTGGGAAATAATGGCAAGTTTTTATCTGGGTTACAATCTGGAAAGAAACTATAAAACATTTTTTCAAAGTCTTTCGGATTTTTGGCAAGACGACAAATATTTGTTAATGTACCAAGATGTCCAAAAAATTGTGCTTCACCAGTTTTTTCTATAAAAGCATATAATGTTTGGCCATTATTTTTATGCGTTTTTAACAATCCATTCATAATACCTTTTGTTTGTATTTTGCCATTTGTCAAAATAACATCAAGTGGTAAATAGATATATTTATTGAATATGTGTCCAAAAAATTGTGGGTGTCTCCATAGGTACTGTTCATTTCGTTTAAGGCCATAAAGTTTATAAAGTGCATTAAAAAATCCTATTTCCTCAAATTTTCTTTTATGTTCCGATGGCAAGTCTCTGACATATTGATTATTGAAGTAATTGATTATTTCAAGGACACCCTTAATTTGAGTATATCCAGTAATTTGGTAAATATGGCCAGTAATACCCATATCACCAAAGGCCTTAACAATGTTCCCTGCATTTTTAGCTTCATTATAATATGTGTGGCCTTCTTTAATTTTACCAGTCAAAAAAGCCTCCCAAAGTGCAATAGCTAATCTTGGTAGCGTTGTTGCATCAAATCCTTCAATAACTTTGTTATTCTTATTATTAAATTGAATTTGTGTTTTTAATTTTTCTAAAATTTCTTGTGGAATAATATCTTGTAAATCTTTGTTTTCTAACATTCTTTTCATTCTTTGGCCACCGACCTTTGTATCATCATCAGAACCAGTTAAACTACGCATATAACCACGGCCACGAATTATTGTCATACCATTATTTAAGACATAACATTCGGCCTTTAATATTGGTGATATGATACCCTCTGTAACGGCTTTTAATTTTACATTATTACTTGTGGCCATCAAGTTATGGCCTTGTTTTTTTATTATTTCACTCATACTATTTTTAAAAAATTAACCAATTAAATTAACATAACGCATTCTTTTATTTTCACAACCACCGAACCAGTTTGTAAAACTTTCAAAATCTGAAATTTCTTTGTTGTTATATCTAAAGGAATACTCGCTTAAATAACGATTTATGTGCTTCTTGCTCGCCCAGTGGTAAATTCCGTAAATACCACGCTTAACTTGACTCCAAAAGCCCTCAATCGTGTTCGTGTGAATTTTGAAAGCAACTCTGCTGTTGGTTTTTACATACTGGCCAGCTGAATGCTTTACAACTTCGTGAGTGTAATGTTTCGAAAGTGAGTTATATGCACCGTAATTGTCTGTTACAATCGCAGAACCTTTTTTGATATTGAAATAAATCTTTGGCAAAAGAAAATCTTTTTCTGCGGTTGGAACTTTCATTGCTTTTACTTGTTTTGTGTCTCTATTTACAATTCCAATGACTGGTGTTTTATCAACAAGACCTTTCTTATTTAAGTGTTTATTTCCTTCACGGCCACCCAGATAACACTCATCAACTTCACTAATTCCATCAAATGGATTACCTCTTCCGTTCATAACTTCACGAATACGGTGTAATACGAACCACGCCGTTTTTTGTGTAACGCCGATGTATTTTGCTAATTGAATGCTTGAAATTCCTTTTTTAAGGGAAGTGAAAAGATAAATTGAAACAAACCATTTAAAAAGTGGAAGTCTGCTATCCTCAAAAATAGTACCAATGCGAACTGTAAATTGTTTTTTGCATTCAAGACAAGTAAAAAGAACATCATTTGAGTGTATTGAAATTCTTTGAGATTTGCAATGTGGACAAACTGGTTTATTTTTATCGCCCCATCTTTTTGTGGCCAACCAATCACGACAAGCTTTTTCAGTTCCAAACTTCATTTGAAATTCAAGCAAATTCATAGGTATTTTTACTAATTTGTATTAGTTAAATACCTAATAATTTAAAAGTCAAGAATTATTTTATGTGTTAAGTATATAATTACCATTTTTTGGGTAATTATATACAAGTTTAAGGAAACTACTTGACATTTCAAAAACATCTTATTATAATATCTATGTAAATAAGATAAAAATATATGTTTAATTCGATACTTTCACTTTTAGAAAAGTTGCAAACCGAAATGGATTGCATCAACTTCTTTATCAAGCAAAGATGGAGTGGTAAAGTTGAATGTCCTTATTCTGATTGCAAACATGAAAGTGTTGTTTATGAATTCAAGGATGGCAAAAGATTTCAATGTTCTTGCTGTGATAGAGTGTTTTCTTATAAAACAGGAACGATATTTGAAAATACAAAAATCCCTTTAAAAAAATGGTTTTTGACTATTTATTTACACACTTCACATAAGAAAGGAATTAGCTCGCTTCAATTATCAAAAGACATCGGAGTTACTCAAAAGACGGCTTGGTTTATGTTGAAAAAAGTTGATTTATTGGAGAATTAAATAATAGTGTCACACTGAAGATAAAATTGAATAACATATTTAAGAATCACCACATGCCAAACTTTCCAGAAATGCTAATGCTAAAGCCAAAACCATATGATTATACATTAAAAGAATTACGCGAGCAAACGCAAATTCAACAAGATGCACTAAATGAGCAACAACGCCAGTCTGAAATTATGGAAGAGTGGAGAAAAACGATGGAAAGGCAAACACAAATTTTATAAAAACAATCCAAAGAAAATGATAAAGTTGCAAGAAATAATATAGTCATTGGCTGGATTGTTGGAATTGCAACAGTATTTGGAGTTATTGCAACAATTTCACAAGCAATTATTGCGTATTATGATTATAAAAAAGATTTACAAATTAACGAATACAATATGTCTAAACAAGAAGAGCAAAAACAAGATGAGGCACAACCAAAACCCAAAAAGAAAGGTCGCAAGCCTGTTGAAGTTAACAGGAAAACTCCCCTTACAAAAGAAGAGGAAGAGGCTCTTAAAAAGAGTGAGTTTGGAATAATATTAAGTAAGTGCTAACTATTGCTTGTGAGCTCAATTGCATTGTCCCTATCTTTTAGCAATTCTGCATTACAATTATCCCTATTTTCTTTCAATTCTTTCTTATTTAAAACTTCTAAAATATATTTTGCTGGACAAACTATGCTCATATTTTTTAAATCATCAGCATTCTTTGGATTTACACTTGCAATTTCTTGTGAAAACGAATTACTATTTTGATCTATCTCATCAGGAGCTATACCCCACTGTATACCTAACAAACGCATAAAATGATATGGGGTTAGAAATGATAAATTTTCAGGCTCATTATTTTTTAAATTTTCATGAAATATCGAGCCTTGTGTTCTGTAAACAAAAACTGGACTTCCTGAGTATCCTGTTCTTGCCCTCATATCTAATAAAACAGCCTCTTGATTTTCTTTGTACATTAAATTTGGATATTTTGCATATGGGTGTATGATATTAGCATTCATAATGCTTATTTGACCAAAACGCATTGATGGTTTATTTATATTAGAACCACCATCATGATTAACAAATCTGCCAACCATAAAAACATCCTCTCCAACATCTATCTCTTCCTTTGAAACGCTATCTTCCGTTAAAAAAAAGCTAGTATCTATATGTGTCAAATCAATAGTATTTGTATCTAGTACCAAAGGAAATATAGCAATATCATAATGATTATCAATATAGTGCCATTGAGATTCTACTGTCTGCACTGTATGAAGTCCACCGTCTTTTTTATTAAATCTTAATACTGGATTTATACCTTGAATACAGTGTCTATTTGTTACTGCGTATAGAAATATTTGACCATTAATTACAGATGGCATACTAACTAAAAAGCCAGTGCTACCATATATTGAACCACTTTGTGCTTGTTCAATATTATTATATATAAAAAAAGCAACTCTTGTTAATCCTTTATATTTTCCATCGAATTTTGGCATATATTCTGGAATTTTTGTTAAATATTTTTGCATATCTAAAACCATTAAATTAATTTATCAACCTTAAACTTGTATATAACTACCCAAAACAAGGTAATTATATATTTATTCCCCCTTGTCATCTTTAATTTTACTTATTTCTTGATTAAATTTTTTCACATCATGCCAATAACAACCAACACAAGTTCCACGATATTTGCCATTTCCACACCACGAACCTTTTGAAAAACCTAAAACCCTTGCGTCAAATCTTTGCTTTGTTTCACGGCATACTTTACAATGTTGCCTTTTCGCTTTATTTACTGCTGACGATAGCGGTTGAAAATCTTGTAATTTTTGATTTTCGGGCTTTAAATTTTCATAGTCATCACGATGTCCGTCTTTGTGGTCAACTTCAACATTACTGATATGTAAAACCGCACATTTTTGAGAAGAAATTTCTTTTGCAATATCACTTCTTATTTGTTTTTGAATTTGCTTTTTAGTGTTAAAACCAAACAATTGAATTGCGGTAATCTCATTTCCTCTTCCTTCCTTAAACCTTTCAATAATGTATTGCTTAGCAAGACTTTGGTCATCTCTACACCAACTACCACCATTTCCAAGTTTTAGCGGTTCATATTCGCCAACAAATTCACTAAATAAAACCTTTCTTGAATTACCAGTCTCGTCTGGCTTTGCAAGTTCAAGAAATAAATCTACTTTACTAATTTTCTTCATAACTTTTTAAAATTGCTAAACCAACTGCTTTTGATAAATTTGGCGGAA
>Ga0214923_10002805_pt1 | contig 22601 bp, 20 predicted proteins | sample LL1510_MetaG_FD_177993 | JGI IMG/M metagenome (GOLD analysis project Ga0214923, IMG submission 177993) | Freshwater microbial communities from Lake Lanier, Atlanta, Georgia, United States - LL-1510 | ecosystem: Environmental > Aquatic > Freshwater > Lake | place: USA: Georgia | collected...
ATCATTGATTTCGCTCTGCTTCAATTAACGATTTATGGATTCGCTTTTAGCGAATCCTCAAATCGTTATATTTCAAACAATTCACTCCGTCATATTTACAATTATTATCTTTTTGATCATTTGTTGATCCTATAAAATTAAGAAAATCTTTATATTTATTTGGTATGCTAGTAATATTATTTGTTTTATAATATAACTGACCAGTTCTTTTATCAAATAAATCTTTCATATTTCTATTTAAATTATGATTGTATTTATCTAATATTTCTTTTTCATCAACATCACATGCTTCATTTTCTTCTGCTTCAAATAAAATATTCATAAATGGATTATCTTTAGTGGGTCTTCTACATTTTTCTTTTTGAATAAATACATCTCTCTTATAATTAATTTTTATAATTAATAAAATAACAATTAATCCAACAGGTATTACACTATACGTAGATCTAAGTATTATAAATATTATGAATATATAAGTTAAAAACATGATTGATTTATCAAGTTTTATATCAATATCATCAATACTATTAAATATAAAATTATTATAGTATGTATTAATAAATTTTATTATATCAAATATCTCTTTCATATAATAATTAATAAAAATAAATTTAAATTTTTAATCCATATCCAACTTTTGATTCTTTAAATAATCCTCTAATTCTTTTATTTGATCCTCTGTTAATGGCTTTTGATTTTGCTTTTCATCCGCTTCTTTTGCCATCTTTTCTAACATAGATGCTCCTTGACTTTCAATAACTGATGCCATCATTTCATCTAATTTTCCACCCATCATTGTATTTAATGACTCACCTAATTTTCCACCTAATCCTTGTTGAAGAATTCCGCTTAATCCTTCATCCATATTTAAATTTAATTTAGATGGATCTATCATTTTTGAAATATCTGGTAAATCTAATCCTTCTAATTTAGACGTATCAATATTTTTTGTTAATTCTTCTGGATTTTGTAAAATATCAGGGATAGCACTTATAAAAGATCCAAAATCCATTTCACCTGATTCAAACATCTTTGAGTAATCTTTAGCAATTCCCTCCAAATTACTCATTAATGATTTTGTTGGATCATTTGATTTACTTATATCTCCCATATTATTTGTAAGCTTATTTAACATCTCAGTTAATAAATTATTTGCTTTTGCCTTACTTTCCGGAGTTGATTGTCCCTTTAATTTTTCAAACATCGCACTAACATCCATGTCTTTCATTTGATCCTGTAAATTCTCAAAAACTTTTCCTAAACTACCACCTTCCATTGCTTTAGTTAATCCACCAAATAATTCAGTATCCTTATTTTCTAATGTTTCTTCAATAGATAGATATAATAATGTAATATTATCCCAAATTTTTTCAACAACTGCGTCTCTTTCTTCAGCTTTAAGAACCGCATATAAATTAATTTTTGGCAAGATTTCAGTATCCTTATTTTTATAGAATAATAATTTATTTCTCTTTAATAAATAACCATTATTCTTTTTATCGTTTTTGACAAATTTATAAAATCTTCTAATTTTATCTTCTATTTTACTACTATCAATTGAACATTTAGATGAAATACATGTATTGTAATAAAAAATTAAATTTTTATAGATTTCAATTGTTTGCGCATTGATTAAGATTTCACTTGTTGTTTTTACCTCACTCATATATATATTCTTTTATTTATTTACTTCTAAATTAACTTAATTATATATTTAACTTAAATATATAATTAACTCTTTTCTTAACTCTTTTCTTAACTATTTGTTAGGGTAAAATATTTTGCTCCAATATAACAAAGTATATTTAAATAATAAAATAGCATATCTTGATCTTTTTTATTTAATTGCGCAAATAATGACTTAAATTTAAAAATTCTTTTAATAACCGATTCTGTATCACTATACTTTTTTACCGATTCTTTTTCTTTTAAGAAAAAATCTATATCTTTTTCTTTAATTTTATCATAATACTCTAATACATTAATGTTAAATTGATCTATTACTAATGTTTGATTCATTTTTGTAATATCATTAAATACACTATAACAATATGATAAATCTTCATCTTTTATTGATAAGTTTAATTGTTTTAATAAATCGTATAAAAACTCATTGAATAATACTACTAAATCATCTTTTGGTAATGTATCTATTTCATTTGTATCAAAATTTTCCATTAATTTATTATATTATTATATAATTATTTTTTTATATTATATAAACTAATATATTATTATGGAAAGTAATTATTATAATAAATATATAAAATATAAAAAAAAATATATTATATTAAAATATGGCGGTAATTATTTACAATTAAATAAACTTATAAAAACAAATTTCTTAAAAGTTGATGATATACATACTCTTTATTATGAAGAATATGGTAATCCAAATGGTATTCCAATTATATGGATACATGGAGGACCAGGTGGAGGATTAAATAAAAATTATATAAAATTATTTGATCATTCAAAAATGAGAATAATTGGATATGATCAAAGAGGATGTGGGCGTTCAATACCATTTGGGTGTTTAGAAAATAATACAACCACACATTTAATTGATGATTTAGAAAAATTAAGAGAACATCTAAAAATAGATAAATGGATTCTTATTGGTAATTCTTGGGGATCAACTTTATCTTTATTATACGCAATTAAACATTCAGAAAAGGTATTAGGTATGATTATTGGAGGAATATGTTTATTAAGACAATCTGAATTAGACTGGTTATATAAATACGGAGGAATATCAAATATATATCCGAAAGAATGGGAAATATTTGAAAAATATATTCCATTAGATGAACGAAATGATATGGTAGCTGCTTATTACAAAAGATTAACATCTTCTGATGAAAATATTAGAAATGATGCTTGTTGGCATTGGTGTCAATTAGAATTAAAAATTACTACATTTGCTGATAATAATTTGTATAAAAATGAATTAAAAAATTTAGAAAGAATTATACCTTTAGCAACAATTGAATGTCATTTTTTTAATAATAATCGCAAGTTTATGGTATCAGATAATTTTATTATTGAAAATTCTCAAAAATTAATAGATATACCAATAATCATTACTCATTCAAGATATGATATGGTTTGTCCAATAGATTCAGCATATCATCTAAAAAAAGCATTGCCTCATATTGTTTTAAATATTAATCCAATTGGTGGGCATACAAGTTTTGAAAAACCAACAATAGATAATTATAAAAGATCTATTAAAAATCTAATTGGAAATATAAAATATAACAAATATTTTAAACAAGAAGCTGGTTTAAAAAAAATTCTAGAAATAGAACCAAAAGAAGATTTATCTCATCCGATTGTATCTCCATTTAATACTAATTTTTTAGATGTTGGTGATTCTCATCAATTATATTATGAAGAATATGGTAATAAAAACGGAATACCTTTTTTATTTATTCATGGTGACCCTGGTGACGAAATCAGTAATAAATATTGTTCTCGTTTTGATTTAACAAAAATATATTTAATTGGATATGAACAAAGAGGAGCAGGTCGTTCAATTCCATCAGCATCAATAAAAAATAATACAACACTTGATCTAATAAAAGATATTGAAAAATTAAGAAATCATTTGAATATAAAAAAATGGTTCTTATTTGGTTGTTCATGGGGATCAACATTATCTTTATTATACTCTATTAGTAATCCTTCATCTGTTTTAGGGATGGTTATAAATGGAATATTTTTAGGAAGACAAGTAGATATAGATTGGTTATATCAAAAAAATAAAGTTTCAAATATATACCCAGATGAATGGGATAAATTTATAGTAGATATTCCATTAAAAGAAAGAAATGACTTGGTAGAAGCTTATTATAAAAGAATAAATTCAGATGATCTAGAAATAAGAAATAAATATTCATTATTATGGAAAAATTTTGAAACAAATTGCTCTAAATTTTTAAATGAACCTAAAGATACCCAATTAAAAAAAGATTCAAGTAAAGTTTTTTCAAGTTCAAGAATTGAAAATCATTATATGAAAAATAAATGCTTTCTTTCTTCAGATAATTTTATTATTGAAAATTCTTATAAGTTAATAAATATTCCAATTCATGTTATCCAAGCTAGGTATGATATGATTTGTCCAGTAGATTCTTCTTATCAATTATATAAAGCATTACCACATATTAATTATAAAATTATTAATTATAGTAATCATGATTCATATATTAAAGTATCTAATAATGCTTTAATAAATGCTGTCAATCAAATTATTTTATAATTTTCCTATCTTTTTCCTCTTAGAAACATACTTAATTGTCTATTTCTATTAAGAACCATATCTTTTAATTCAGAAGAAGTTTCAGTTTCTTTTAATTTAGTATCATTATTATAATCTGTCATAATATCGATCTTGTTAGAATCATCACAATTTTCAATTAATCTATGAATTGTTTCTATATTTTTTCCATCCTCAATAAAAGTATAATCATCTGTAATTTTTTTAAATTCATTACTAGTTCCTTTCTGATCTAATTCATTTACAATTGGTTTCATTTGAACGATTTTATTAGTTATATTATTAGTTTGTTGATTATAATATTTTAAATTTTCTAAATAAGCAACAGCACTCTCACATTCAATTGGTCTAATTATATTTTTAACAATTAAAAACGGAACTTCGTATTGTGTTAATTCAGCTGGTAATTTAATATCAGTAACTACATAAGTTTTATAACTATCATCTACCATCATTGATAATTTATTTGATATACCGCAATTCTTTTTAATAAAAAGTAAATTTTTTCTTTCCATAATAATATTTATATATTATTATATTATAATGAACGTTATAGAAAAATTTATAGAAAAATATAAAAAATGTATAATATTATTAAGTGGATTTGAAAAATTACATTTAGAAGAATATGCAAAATTGTTAGCCGAAAATTTTAATTTTGAATTAATTAAATTTGATTATCCAGATTTTGAATTACTTAATAATCAAGTATCTAAATCTTCTACAGGCCTAGTAATTTATGGACTAACTTTTCCATCAGATCAACTTAAGTTTAAAGCGAATTATCATATTAGTTTAGCAGGTAATCGAACTTTAATCGACGATGATTCAAAATTTAATATTTATCAAGAAAATGTAAAGAAAAATATTGTTAATAAATTTAAAAATATTAAAGATATTGAATATCGCGATGATATATATTTAGATATTTTTAATTTAATAATTGATATGATTGAAAAAAAAGTATATCAAGAGAGGTATGAAGAGGTTCAAAAAGAAAAAGCAAAACTTAATTTAAAAGAAAAGTCAAAAATAGAAAAAACCGAAAATTCTGATTCTAATTCAGATGTTGATTCAGAAAAAGAACTTGAAAAAGAAAAAATCGATAAAGAAAAAAATGAATCAGACTCTGAATCAGTGCCAAAAAGAGATATCATAAATGAAGATTCAGATTTTGAAAAAATATATTCTAAAAGAACTGTGTATAGAGGAGGTAGTAAAATAATTGGCACTAGAATGTTATCATCAATTATGAAATTTTAATTAAAAAAATTGATTAATATAATTATTATTAAAATAATAATTATATTATAAGTTATGATTATTTTTACGGAAGAAGTAGAAACAATAAAAGACTATTTAATAAAAATAAATGATATTCCAAAAGTAAATCACAAAATAAGTTATGCTATCGAATTGTTTGAATATATACAAACACGAAATGATTTTTTAGCAATTAATCCAAAATTTCGTAGAGCAGTAATAAATAAATTAGAAGAATTTAATACAAATCAATTTGTTCAAAATAGTAAAGAAATGTTAGTAACTATTAAAAAAACATATCAGTTTTTAGATAATTTAAAATTAGCAGAAAATTATATCCTAGAAGAAAATGAAATACCTCGAAAAAAAATTAATATAATTATTTAATCTTTCTACCGCCTGGATCAAATTTGATTTTTGACGTTACATTTTAAACCGATGATAAATATTTTGTAAAATCAGCTGGTGGATAATTAATACATTTAATTGGAGCATCAATTACATTATGATTTAATGAAATATCAATTCTACCAGGAGGTAATACTACATTGTAATAATGTATAGGATTTTCTTTTATAAATCTTATTGCTCCTTCATCAATATAAGCACAACCATTATATATTTTAGCCTTTACTAGAGCAGGATCTATATACTCAGGATCACCTACTTTTTTATTATTTTTAAGTGTTTCTTTAGGATATGGCAAGACTAATGATGCTAAATTACCATCAGCTGGATCAGGAATTACTGGAAACTTAATTCTACCTAAGAGAGATTCTGCTCCATCGGTTCTATTAATATAGAAAAAGGCAAAACTATAATTATTTGAACTATTATTATTTGTTGTATTTGCTTCAATTTTTGATACATCTAAATTTACATGTAATGTATGTGTATCTCTCCATGCGGTTGGATTAAAATATTGTGGAGTATGTCCAAATATATTATAAGAAATATTTTGTCCTCCTTGGTTATCAACATACATTTTATTATATTTTTTTGAATCTTCATTTGTCCAACTATTGAAAACATTTCCTCCAACTAAAAGATTAATATCAGTACGTTGATTAGTACTTATTGGTAATCCCCATACAACTGGAGAATTTTCAGATCTAGCACCGTATTTATTATCCTTAAATGTAGTTGCTGCTGTTAAATGAATAAATTTATCAATTAAATTATGAGTAGAAGCATATATTCCTTTATGGGCTCCAACTTCATATTTATTTGTTTTCTTATTATTTACTTCACTTATTAAACTAACTTTTTCTTTTTCGATTCCTCTAATTACATCTCTTAATGTGCCTGCCTTAAAATTCATAGATGGATTATTCCAATTATATCCAAAAGGATATGTTAATTTTTTTTCATCTGTATAATTGGGTTTTGTTGTTTTTTGTGGAATTCCTGAATGAGATAATACACCAACTTTATCATTTATATTAAATACAGAAATTACATGTGATTGTTCTAAATAATTAATATATAATCCATTAAATCTACGTAAATATTCAGGTAATTCTTCGGGATCCCAATTAAAAGCCATTACCATTTGAAATAAGCAAACAATCTTAGCAGTTGTTTCATTCGCAACAACCAATCCACTTCCAGGAAATAATTTATTTAATTCATCTACTATAAATTTATAACCTCCAACACCTTTTGTTTTTCTAAACATAGCATCTAAACGACTATGAAAAGGTGTAGCAACATTATTATAATCTCTTTCTAAAACACTTGTTCCAGTAGCATCTATATCAGTAATAGTATTCCATAAAGTTGCTTTTTGTAAGTAATCTGGAATTTTATTTTCTCTAAATGTCATATTACTATATGCTGGACTATTTAAACGAGCAATTAATGTTGTAATATTAGTTGTGCCATTCCATGGTAATTTATCTAATCCTCTTTTTGAACTATCTTCAAAAAATAATTCGATTCCCATTCTAATTTTATTAAAATCTCTATTACCTCCAATTAATATTACACGTGTTGGATATCTATTTTTTAATTCAATATATTTTTCAAGTGCGCGAATTGAATATTCACCATTATCTAACAAATCACCTAAGAAAGCAAGCGCTACATGATCATTTTTAAAATCAGCAATTAGTCCGTCTTCAAATACAAAATCACGATTTAATTGAGAATCAACTCCTTTACTATTTGGTTGCGCACCATCAAATCTAAATGGAGCTCCACTTTCTTCATCTGAAAAAAAATATACATTTTTTCCCGTTAAATTGTAACAACATTCTGCTCCACCAATTTGAGCTTTTAATTGAAGATACTTTTCCTTATATTTTAAATACTTTTCGTAAAAAGACATATATATAATATTATGATAAAAAAATTGATTTAAAATTATATTTAAGTAAATAATTATAAAATTATATATATAATGGATATCAAATTAAAGATTAATAAACTCGAAGAATCTATTAATAATTTAAATAATAATGAATTAAGTTTATTCATATCAGGAAAAGATATTAATTATGCGATTGTTAATACTCTTCGCCGATTAGTAATGACATCAGTTCCTATTTATGCTTTTCACCAAGATGATATGAAGTTTGATATAAATACAAGTGTTTTTAACAATGATATGTTAAAAGATAGATTTAGAAATATACCAATTTTCAATATAGATAATGATGAATCAACAATAAATTCATTTGATGAATTAGAAAGTCGTAAAACTAGATTGGTTGATAAAACAAATAATCTAACAATGTTTATTAATGTAAAAAATAATAAAGATACAATCTTACACGTAACAACTAATGAAGCACTCTTTTATTATAAAGGAGCACAAATAGATTCTCCTTATAAAAAACCACTTCTCTTAATTAAACTTAAAAAAGGTCAAGAATTAAAAGTAACATGTATCGCAAGCTTAAATATTGGTAAAAATGACGGTATTTATAATGGAAGTATGGCGTATCATTATTATGATGATGATGAGAAAGCTAAAAAGCAATTTGAATTAGTTATTAATACATCAAGACAATTAGATGAATTTGAATTATTAACAAGAGCATGTCATATATTAGTTAATAAAACTCATAAATTAGAAAAATTAATTTTATTTAATTTAGAAAAAGAGGATGATAAAGAAGTATTAAATAAAGGTTTATTAAAAATACAAGATGAAAATGCTACATTAGGAAGTTTAATATCTTATTATTTACAAGAAGGTAAAAATATGGAGTTTTCTGGTTATCAAATTCCTTTCTTATACATGAATGAAATCCTAATTAGATATAGAACCGATGGGAAAGATATTACTGATATATTAAAGAAAACATTTAATCAAATTAGAGAAATATTTTATCATATTGATAAAGAAATTAAGAAACTATAATTGCTTCTAATTTGAATTAAAAATTTATTAAATTAAAAATTTTATTTAAAATTTTTAATTTTGTTTAATTAAATTAATTTTTTTTAGAACTAGCAGTCCTTTATGATATAATTCATCATTGTCCATATTTAATAATACTGCCTTATAAATTAAAACATATAATTTAAAAATAGTATTATCAAATATTTTATTAAACATTTCTTTATTATTGTTTTTATTTATTAATAAATTATTTTCAATAATATTGATAGAAAATTTATCAAAGATAATATTTTTATTTTCAGGATATTCATTATTAAAATGAACAAGATTTAAAAAATTATCTAATATATTAATTAAATTATCATCCTTTATTAATGATATAATTATTTCATTAGTAATATAATCTAAATTTTCATTCCCAAATGAATTAATATTGGTATTAAAAATAATTTTATTAATTTCATCTCTTTTATTACCATATGTTAAACTTGAATCAAATAATATATTTCGAATTTCTATCTTTTTATTTGAAAATTTAATTAATTGTTCATATTTTTCAGTATCTTTTAGAAAATCTGATAAACATATCTTATCTACTATCTCCTTCTTTTTTTCATTAATTTGATTGTTAAATTTATTGTAAAAATTTGATCTGTAATAATTACTTATAAAATAAACTAAATCTTGCTCATTTCCTTGAAAATAATTTTTTTTATTATGTTTCATAAAATTACTCTCTAGTAATGATATTAATTCAACAAAATTAATACAATTATATTTGTCTTCTATTAATAAATTAATCTTGTTTTCTTTGTTTATATTATGTTTTGTTTTTAGCATACCACATTTAAATATGTTTTGATTTAAATCTGATTTTTTTTGTATTAAATATACATAACTCATATATATTTATTATTATTAATTACTTTTTATATTGTATTATTTTGAATGAATTCACTCTTCTTCCTCTACCTCTCCTTCAGAGCCCATTTCATCGTCTTCCATCTCCTCTTCCTCCTCTTCGTCATCAGCATCTTCTTCCTCTGCTTCTGCTTCTTCAGTCGCTTGAACAAGTTCCTTCTCAAGTTCTTGTTCTAGCTCTTCACGAGCTTCTTCTACTTCAAGCTCTTGTTCGAGTGCTTGAAGTACTGATTCATCCTCAGATGTCTCAGATTCATTGTCGTCAAATTCAGAAGATTCGTCGGACATTGCTTCCAATTCAGCATCCAATTCTGCTTCAGATGGCTGGGCTACTACGAAGCCTCCATCTGCCTTATATCCATTAAGAGCGGGGTTCATTTTTGCGAGAGATGCCATTTCTACGTTATACTATTATATGTATTTATAGTCAAATAATAAGAATATCAATTTTTTTACTTTTATAATGTAATCATGTCATATAGCAGTGGGAATTAAAAACGGTATCGGTTTTGTCAGTCTTCCTACTTAAATAATATTATTAAATATTTTTTTTATTATTTTTGGAACATTTGGATATTCTAATGCTTCAAATAATACTTTATTAAACATATTATAATCACTTTCTCCTTGAGTTGGATTTAATAAATCAGTTTTATTAAAATAATAATCCATTCCAATATTAGTTTGAATATTATTTTCATTAATAGTGTAAATAATAAGATATCCATTTAATTTATCATATTTTTTCCATAGTCGTTGCATTCGATAGCGGCCTACACCCGGCGAATATCTAATTTGCAAAATATATTTCCACGCTTCTTTTCCTCTAAAAGTTGCTTTGATAATATATCCCTTATCATGATAATAATTTAAAATACGTATTTCATCATCATCAATTCCCATATCATTTTTTTCATAATAATTCATTTATATTTAATAATAATATATAAATACAATCTTATATTTATAATATGTTATCTTATATAATTTTACCTTTATTGTTTCCCATACGTATTTCTGCTTTTTTATTAATTCATATAATGTCACTTTTTTTTCCGTCTAATATTGAAAATAATTCATATTTAATGTATATCTTTTCTCAAATGAATTTAGGAATTCTATTAACATTAGGATTATGTCCTAATAAAATTATTGATCAAAGAAAGTCTCATCCTTACAAAATTAATACAAGAATTATAACTTTTCAACACAGAACATTTGCTGATTGTTATATGTTAAATTATATTTATGATCGTCCTGTAAGTTATGTATTTAGAGATAGATTTAAAAATAATATTTTTGTAAAAAATTTTATTAAAAAATATGGAGGAATTGCTGTTTCAACTCTTTCAAATCAAGGTAGTTCAAAACAAATTGTCGATTATTGTAATTTACATCAAAATCGTAAATTAGCCATAGCACCCGAAGATATAATTGATTATAAAAAAAGAATTATATCTAATAATAAATTAAATGTTTTTAGAACTGGAGCCTTTGTTCCTCTTTTATCAATTCAACCAGTAGTTTTTAAATTTTATGATAAATCCGTAATTTGGCAAAATTATCCTACACACCCCGAATCTATCAATAATTGGATATTTAGAAGATTAATGTCACCTATATCATATTTTGATATTTATTTATTAAGTGAATGCGAACCACTTAATATGACTCCAATCGAATACAAAGATTTTGTTAAAAATAAAATGTCTGAAGCAATTAAAGATTTTGAATAAATCCATCTACAATTGCGTTTAACTTATATTTTGGATTCATTTTTGTAAAAATAACTATATTTGTTTTTTTGATTTCTTCAAACTCTTTTAATGATCTAACTAAATCATTAGTGTTAATATAATATTTTATCATTTTCTTTACATCATCAATTTCCAACTTTCTTTTACTTGTTAATACAAGTCCTTTCATCTTATATAACATACTTTGTAATGTTTGATTTTTATCTTCAAATAGGGTCTTAAAATCTTCAGCATTTTTATGAGTTAATTTTTGACCATCAAACATTGTAAAGTAATAATATAAGTTTATTAAACTAAATGATAAATATGTAACAACACCAAACATTACACCCTTTGTGTCAAATCCAGTTTCCTTATATTTAACATTCTCTGGAAATGCTAAAATATGCTCATTCAAGTTATCACGTTTATATAATTCAATTAACATACTTTCATGAGCAGCAGCATAAGGGGCAGCTCTTTCTAAATTACTGTAAAACTTTGTATGATATACATACATTTGATCAGTTGTAGAATCATTCATTAGATATCCTAATACATTTTCATCAGTTTGTATCTTTTGTTTAACATCTTCTAAACTATATACTTCCCGAGAAATCATTGGTTTAAAAAATTCATTTGATTCATCACATACCTTCATAGTAGCATCTCTAGCAAATAATAAGAATAATTTCTTATATTCACTCCCAAAACGACTTGTATAATCTACAAAAATTTTATTTTCATGATGAACTAGCACAAAATAATATGACTTTGTTTGATCTAATTCTTTTTCAAAATCATCTTTAGACACACCTAAGGATTCAACAAACATGTCATAATGTGATTTAGAACATGTTTTACCATTATAAATCCAATGTGAGTCATTCGCATCTAAACATTTTCTGGTAGAATAATTCCATTTACCATTGCAAAAATATACTGAAATTAGTGTGCCTTCATAACATTCTGTCATTTGCTTATCTACCATTTCTACTAATTTAGCTTGATTGTTATAATCAATTACTGGATGAGTATATGAAACAATATTATATAAATCATTTACATTTGTTAAAATAATAGATCTAGAATAATTAAATAATTCATCTTTTGATGGAGTCTTTACAAAGTCATTATAAATAAGCATCATGTTATCTTTTAGTTTAAATGATATCTTATTGGAATTTTTAATGTTATGGTCATAAATAGTTTTCTTAATTGTCTCAAAGTCAGTTGTCATATATGCTGAAAGAGATGTCATTTTATTAGAAAATTGAAGTGTCATAAGTAATAATATATATATATATCTTTTTAAATAGACAATATTAATATCAATTTTTTTATTTTCAATATGGTTAATAATAGAACCTTTTATATATATTAATATGATGAATATAATAGATGATATAATTAATTAAGTTTTTATGATTAAAAAAATATATATTATATTATAATTACAATATGAGTTATATAAATAAAATAGATATTTTGATTTATGAGAGTATAAATGAAATATACTCTGATATGAAAAATGAAAAATTATCAAAAATAAAATCATTCGGATATGAAGATACTTATTTAGATATAATACAAAAATATGTGAGCAAAAATGAATCAAAAAAGAAATTAAAAGATATATTACAAAATAAAGAGCAAATTGATAAAATACATGATGTTATTGAAAAGTATATAATAATATATTGTATATTATATTTTGGTATTAAATTAAATTATGAAGCAAATCTAGATAATCCAGCAAATGTATTTGTTCAAAATGTATTAAATATCTCAACAACAAATAAATTTATACAATTAACATCTACATTAAATTCAATTATTATTGATTCATATAAATTATATAATAATTTATTTATTATACTTGATAATAATATAAAAGAAGTTAATGATGATTTACAAAATGTAATAAAATTTATTGATGAAATTGGTCAAGAACAAATAGATGCTAGCTTTCAAAAAGGAAATAAAGATAGAGAACATAATGCAATTTTAATGATAATATTTAGAAATATTTATGTAAATGATGATAAAAATGGAATAATTCAAATTTTTGAAGAGGAGAATATAAAAAATGCGGAATTTAAGTATATTACAATAGTTGATTCAAAATTTGAGATAATAGATTATTCTACAATTGAAAGTTTATTAAATATAGATGAAATAAATAGTGGATTGACACAATCATTATATAATTTATTATTAGAATTTGATAATATAGATTTACTTTATACTGGGCCCGATAAAAAAATTAATGAATTATTTGAGAAACAATTATTAATACCCATAACTGACGAATTTTTGAGATACCATAAAGATTCAGAAAAATATGAAAAAATAGATTCATTACAAGATACTAAAATTAATATTCATGAAAGAAGTAATAAACGTAATGACACCAAATTAAAATATATTATTACCCGTATTAATAAAGTAACTGATTATTATACACCTAATCAAGATAAAGCAGAAATCGAAAAAATATTGTATAATCCAATGTTAAATCGTAAAGTTGTATTATATAATGATACTGAAGAAATTGCGATTATTAATAAATTCATGAATATGGGTCGTGTAAATATAGAAAATAGTGAATTTTTTAGTGATTTAAAACAAATGAGACAATATCCATATATAAATTATAAAGATTTTGAAAAGATTGGATTTCAATTAAAAACTAATCATTATATTGACGCCATAAGATATTCAAATATTGAATTTTTAAATAATAGTAATATTATTGGTTCAATTAATAGACCAATTGAATTAAGATCATTATCTAAAGGAATGATTTCGAATATTGTTGGCGTAGCACTTCCAGTGTCAATTTTTAATAATAATCAAAAAATAAGATGTATGTCCTTAAAAAATTTAAAAAATATAAGAAAAATAGAAGAAAATGGGTTTAATGCTACAGATGATTTATTAAGGAATATATTTTTAGAATTAATTCCTCAAGAAGATATAATATATTGGATATTTGATTTAGAAAAGGATAAATTAATTACTGATAAGTATCAGAATGTGAGTGAAAATAATTTTGAGTCATATATAAAAATAATGTTAGAAAATATTTATAATAAAATATCAATCCTAACATATGAAATATTAGTAAATGAAATTATGGAATCATCTAATAATATATTTGAATTAAAAAAATTAGTATTATTAATACAAGAAAAATTTATAAAATTAAATGTAAGAGATGAATATTATTCAAAAATTCAAAAATTAATATATAATAAAAAGATACCAAAAGTAAAAAATGAATATGATAAAAGTGAGGATAAAATACCGGGAATTACAAGTGCGCTAATTAAAATTCCAATTATTCCAAAATTCAAAGAAACCGAAAAAATTATTGAAATATTAGAGGAAGAAAAAATATCATTTGAAGATAATTTATTACAAAATGCTACATGCCAACACATGGTTACTTTTAATAAAATAATGATGTTACGAAATAAAGATCCATCAGTATTCGATCAAGCATTATATGAATTTATAAGAAAATATAGAAAAATAAATGTAGAAGGTGATTATATTTGTAATAGTTGTTCTCAATTATTGGATATTAAAAGATTTATGAGTATGGAATATCAGGGTGGAATATTTACATTAAATTTATCTGCTTCATTAAAACCTCTAGAAGAATTATCTAAATATGAAAAATTTAGTAAATCAATAAAAAATATTGATAAAATAATTAATAAAATTGGCGATGTAATGAATGTTAGTGCCTATATTGGGAATACACCAATTGTAAGAATAAAAAGACAAGAAATCACAAAGACAACAATAGACTTAATAGAGACTACAAATGAATTAATTAATTCAAAAGATCCATTAGTAAGAAAAGACAAATTAGAACAAGCTACTAAAAATTATGGTATTAATAAGCAATTAACAAATTATTTCTTATTTAAGTTAGATAATGAAATTTTCTTAATGACTAGTTCAGAAACTGATAAATATAAAAAATTTAAATATAATAACATTTTATCATATATAATACTATTAATGTTATTAGATATTAGTAATAATCAAGTTTTATTTTTAAATTTTGATAAAAATTATAATTATTTATTATTTAATAGATTTGGATTTTCATTATTTAATAATCTGTATATTCGTATTAATAATTCGAATGACGTTGAGCCAATTAAAAATTATAAAATATTATGTTATTTAATTTATTATACTGCGGGCATGATGATTAAATTTAATATATGGTATTTTGAGCAGCAAACAAAAGATGATAAGATGTTTCAAAAGAGAGGATTAGAAATAATAATTCATACTCTAATACATTTATTAAATACAATAACAGAGGCATTTAATAATAATAAAAATAATTATTTATTTGATACAATATCTACACGATTCTTTATAAAATTAAATACACAATTTAATAATAATGATTCTAAAGATATATTAGATAAGATAGAATTACAAATGTCTGATAAAATAGATATAAATAATAATAAAATAAGAATTAGAGTTGGAACACAACATTCTAAATACGATTTGGAAGGCAAAATTGAAGAAACATATATACCTTTAAAGAAATATATGCCAATTGATTCATTAAAATTAAATAAAAAAAAACATTTTAAAACTACAATCACATATGATTTAATTAAAGATCAATTAGAAAGTGATAGATATAAATTATTATTTAGTAAATTTAATAAAGATGGTTCTAGAAGATTGTCATATTTAAGTGAGAAAGAATTAGCGACATATACAGAAACAGATTATAATAATTTAAATTATATATTAAGAGATAGACGTAGTTTATTATTAACAAAGTTTAAAAAAGTAGAAGATTTTAGAAAGATTAAAAATGATAAGAATATATTAAATGATGAAAAATTTATTGATAAAATGAAAAGTGGATATAAAAAATATTATGATAATAATTATGATAAATTAATTACTACATTTATTAATAAATTTGAATCCATTATAGGTCAGAATATAAATATTAATAATGAAAATATATATTTAAAAGAAAATACTTATATAATAGATCATAATTATTTAGGTCAATCTGCTGAAACAAAGATATTAAAAGATGTTATATATAAACCAAACCATGAATATTTTAAGCAAGATGTATTAATTGCCACTAGAGATAAAATAGAGACCTATTATAATGTGATTGAAAATAATTTAATTGGATATAGAGAAAAAGGAAAAAATTATGTAGATATGGTTGGGACAGGTAGATTTATAAAAGTAAATTATTCAATTGAGAATAAATTAAAGTATATGGGATTTGATAATAAATATATTAATACAAAAGATTATCAAAAAGAAGATATTTTTACAAATGAAAAAAACACAAAAAAAGAAATATCAGATGAAATAATGAGAAATAGAATCTTTGCTCTAAAAAGATTTATGGAATTTTCTCAAAAAATTATATATCAAATTAAAAATAAACAAATTATTCAATTAATTGAAAAAGGAGCAACTGATTTAGAAAAAATAAAAAATAAATATGTATCATATGTTAAATTAGATGAAAAAGGAGCAATTAAAAGAGAACTATTATTAAATGGTGATGCTAAAATTGTATTAAATTTTCAGTCTAAATTTAAGTATATAAATACAACCAAAGAAAATAATAAAAAGATATTAGTTTCTTGGAAGATATTAAATAATAGTATTATTCATGATATTAATAAAGGATATCAATTTAAAGAAAAACATATTGATGCTAGTCATTTGATATCATTAAATGATAATGATCATATTATTATGTTCTATACACTATCTGAATTATCATATTTAATAGATTTGAATGATGATAATTATACAAAATCAAATTTAGTTTTCTTAATAGCAAATATAATTAATTACTGTTATAATTTATTTAATAAACAATTAAATCATGTAGAATTTAGAAGATTTAAATATATGATTGAATCTGATGCCGAAATAATATCATTTGATCAAACAACCGATCTTCAATTTAATCAAACTGATGAAGAAAAAATAGAAGTAAAAGAATTATCAGAAGATGCTCAAGAAGAAAAAGATGCGTTAGATATAGAACAAGATGTAGTTGATGAAGAAGTAGATGACGAATATACTTTAGATGAACATACTCGGTTTGAAAATAGTGAAGATTAAGAAGGTTTATTAATTAATAATTCAAAAAATTTATTATAATAATATATATTATAATGAATTTATACTTAAAAATATTTATATTATTGTTGATCATATATATTTTATTCATATATAATGGAGATAATCTCGTTGAAAATATGGACATATATAATTACTATTCTCAATATAGATTAAATAATTATGATTTTAATGATCTAAACATAGAAAAATCCAAACGCTTTTATCCTATAAATTATAGTCAATGGCCATCAAATCCGGACTATACTAAAAAAAATAAAAAGAAGATTAAATATTTAAAAGCAATTAATATTTCATTTGATCAAATAAGAAATGAGATTAATAATAATAGAGAAATTCAATATAATCCAAATAATCAAGATTCATATTCAGTAGCTAATAATCCAAAATATTTTAATTTTATGACTGATTATTTAGTCGAAAGATTGAATATCATGAGTAGAAATTTATATAAAGTAAATTTTACTAAAATTTTAAATATTTCTGGTTATCAAACAAATCAACAGATGACTGTTGATATGAAATTTCAATTTACAATTAAGATACGTAAAGAAGGATTAAGTGACACATCAGATACTCATTCATTTAATGTTAATACCTCGTTTGTTATTAATAAAATTAATATAGATAAAAATAAAATGAAGAATGTATTTTTTAGAACATTATTTGTAGATGATAGTTTAATTAATGATTATATGCCATATAATGTTTAAATTGCTAAATAAATAATTTCTGTCCTAAATTTGGTATATAACATTTTAAACTTTCATAATTTTATATTAAAATGAAATATTTTAGATTTATTAAATGAATAAATATTTTATAAACTAAGAATATAGTCAATGCCTTTTGAATTTAATGATAAAATAAAATCGACCTTAATAATTTATACAATAATAATAGCAATAATTTTAATACAAAAACCAAAAGTTTTCTTTAATAGTCGTATGGAATTAAAAATTTTAATAATTAATAAAGACAATAATTATTCGATTCCTTTATTATATGTATTTATAGTTGCTTCAGCAATTATCGCCTATTTTATACCACGATTATAAATAATTAAATTAATTAATAATTAATTTAACAAGTTTATTTAGTAACTCTCATTTTTTCAAAAAATGGATCTAGTTTAATGATTTCATCAGGAGTAGTATATTCTTTTTCTATTAATATTCTACCTCTTTCACTTACAAATTCTCCTTCTACATACTTTTCTGGAACAATTCTTCTTACAAAATCTTTTACTTTTTGAGGAATTTCATTAACCTCCCAGAAATGATCAAAGAATCCTTTTTTTGTTAAAGTATTAAAAAAATAATGAATATCATAATAACGATTCATTTTTGATTTAATATTTATTTTTTTAGTCCATTCAGCATCTACTTTCGCATTATCTACTATTCCAGGAATACATGCGAAATCAAAATCCCATAATTTTACTTGTATTCCTATATTTGGAACCATGTATTCAACCCCATTTACTTTATATCTATATTTAGTATGATCTGATTTATTTTCTGATATCTGAAGTAAAATATTATTTGCTTTCATATCATTATGTCTAAATGATGGATACTTCTTATGAATTACAGCTAGACAACTAATTAGTTGGAATAAAATTACTCTCCATTCCTTTAATGACATTGTTTTGTAATTTGCTCGAATATAATCTAATAAATCTCCACCGTTTGCCCATTCTGATATTAAAACAGAAATTTTATCATAATAATCACCATGTTTGTATTTTTTCATAAATTCCTCAAATTTCTTATTTCCCTTCGCATTATCCTTTATTAAATTTATAAATGGTTTGATTTCTGTATTAAACGTAGCAATTGGTAATACGATATGTGGTGTTTGTTGATTACATACAAAATAACTTAATGTTCGAATCATATTTAATTCGGCATTTTCCGGTCTTTCAATATCATTTATATCACCGTAATTTTCTCTACGAGGATAAGCAACTATCTTTACAGCATAATGTAAAGTTTTTGTTTTATCTTTTGGATCAATCATTGAGCAACCTTTAAAGGTATGTCCAGTTGTGCCTGATTTAATATATTCTAATTTACCACCTATTTCACTAATAATTTTATTAAAATCTAAAACTTTTTTAAAAATTACATTTCGGATATCATATTCTTCCTTACTTTTTTCAATATATTCTGTATTGCAATGCTCAAAATCAATCATAATAATTGGTTCTAATTGCTTACCCTTTAATAAATTCTTAATAAATAAAATTCTATTTGATATATGCTCAGTATTTGTAGATTTTATTATTGAATTTGTATTTTCAGTCATTACTATATATCTAAATTATTTTATTATTTTTATGTATTCAACTTATATTAATTTTTAAATAATTTAATATCATTCACATCAAAAAGTTCGACCCTCTTTATATTCGCATGTTCATCTATATCTAAAAATGACCAACAACATTTCCAACTCATAGAATACTTTTTAATAAGTTTAAAAAAAGCGTCTTTAATTTCCCTTTCACTTTTATTGTATAATGATTGTAATTTAATCACATAATTTTTATAAATACTTGATTCTAATAATCTTCTTATTATCTCTCTATTTCTTTTTTCTACTAAATTTTTTAATCTATTAATCGTTTCATTATTACCTTCATAGTTATAAAATAAATTATATATATCTTTTTCAACTATTAACGATTGTATATTTAAATCATTTATACGGTTATATAATTCATTTATATCTTTAAACGATAACTCTGTTTTCTGATCATATAGTTTTATTATTTTTTCAACTTGAATTAGATATTTTTTATATTCTGGTGATAAATTTTTAAATTTTTTATCCATAATATAAAAAATAAAAAAATTCATTACATTTCATTTTCATAAACTTTCTTTGTCTTATTTCTTACTAAATCAGTATCATTAATTTTAACTCCAGCTACTAATTTTTGAATATGTTCTAAATTAATCATATGAATAAAAGGTATTGCTTGCCATAATTTACTTTTGTATAACATATCTTGTTCAAATACCATTGGACTATGTTTTTTAATAATCGGATCAGTTTTTAGTATTTGTTTTAATTGAACAGGTAATAAAAAAGCAAGTTGTCTTGGTAAAACCATCATTAATTGTTCAAACGGTTTAACCTTATTATAATTGTTTTCTTTTGGTTTAACCATTATTTCATTAAATGTTTTTTCATCTATTGAATTTATGTAATCATGTATATCTGATATAAATAATCCAAAATGATGTGGAAAACACCATGTCCAATCAATACAATCTTTTAGGTAATAATTATTAATCCAAAAAAGACCATATAAATATTCATTACACATTTGAGTAATTTCACTTTTTTCATCTTCTTTTTTTAGATCAATATCATAATAATGTTTATAATATCGTTCTTTATCTTGTTCATCTTTTCCTAACATAATTGGATCATTCACTTTAAATGATAAATTATCTAATCTAAATATTTCAGCATCACATGGAGATAAATCTCCTGAAGGATGTTGAGAAAACTTTTTATGATCAGCAACTTGTTTTAAAAAAGATCTTTCATGATTATTTAATTCTGAACATAATTTTTTAAAGAAAGAAAAATGAATTGAACAATCATCTTGAACTAAAAATTTAAACTCACCTTTCATATTTATCTCTCTAAAAACATCACCATATTTTTCAAATAAAATATCTAATCCATTTTCAATCTTTTTATTTTGTGTTTTTAAACTTAGTGAAACAATATTCGGAACAAAGTCATTTCCTAACAAAAAACATACAAAGATAAAATCATTGATAAAATTTATACTTTTATCAATTATACGATTTTCCATTTTTGTATCACCTTCATCTGTTATTCTATATATCATTTCTTGAATAATACAATCTCTTAAAATATCAATACTAACATAATTAAATTTACCACTCATTTGTGATTCGGCTTCTCTTCCTAATTCTTGTGATTCGCGGATTAAATATATGTTTTTTTCTTGTGTTGATAAAGATAAAAATAATAAATCAGCATCTAATCCATAAATAACACTATTTCCATTTATATTTCCTTTATTATTACGTATATATTGTAAAATTTTATGTTCGCCTTCAGCAGGAGTATTTGAAGAAGAAAAAAGAACAACTCTTTTATTATTTTCCTTATTTTTAGAAAAATTTATAAAATTTATAATTGCTTTATTTAATTTTTCCATAAATAATGTTCCCGGTGTAATACAAGCATTTGACCAAAGATTTTCTTCAGGAACTTTATGTTTTCTCCGTATATCATTTTTCATTTCACTATCTCTTACAGATTTAAATCTACGAATTCTTTGATGCTTAATTTTTGCCATTGGAGCTACTCCATCAATTGCGATGTAAATTAATGAATCTGGATTAACGACATTTATTATTTCAGTCAAATACAGAATAACTTGATTAATCATTTTATTTTCTAATCTATCAATATTTTTTATATCTTTATTTGCTGCTAAAATTGAAAAACATTGCGGATGAATAGCGCAATTTGCATCAATAAATAAGTTAGAAACATTATTGTGTAATTTATTATCATTATTAACGTTAGTTACAATTTTTGTTGTCTTGTAATTTTTATGTATCCATGCGAAAAATCCAGGTACTCCCATTTATTATTTAAAATTATTAGTATAGTTTTATAATAAAAATTATTATAAATTCAATTTTTATATTTTATTATAATATATATAAAATGGAATTAACCGAAAACATTGAAAAGAAAATTTCTAAAATTTTCGGCGGCGCTTCAGGCGGCCGCAAACGCAGAGCCTCTAAAAAAGCTCCTAAGAGACGTGGTGGTGCAAGTGGTGGTGCAAGTGGTGGTGCCTCTGGTGGTCGCT
>Ga0214923_10002806_pt1 | contig 22599 bp, 19 predicted proteins | sample LL1510_MetaG_FD_177993 | JGI IMG/M metagenome (GOLD analysis project Ga0214923, IMG submission 177993) | Freshwater microbial communities from Lake Lanier, Atlanta, Georgia, United States - LL-1510 | ecosystem: Environmental > Aquatic > Freshwater > Lake | place: USA: Georgia | collected...
GAATGGTGGTTCAGGCCTAGGCACATGCTCGGCAGGGCGGTCTATTCGGCACCGATGTCTATTCGGCACGGCGGTCTGCTCGGCCTCGCGGTTTTCGACATTGTATCCGTGGGGATGGCGAGCCACGCCAAGTTTGGCGGCAAAGCGCCTAACCATCTTACGAGTTTGGATCGAGTATCGGTTGCTTGTGGGTTTTGCTTGTGCGAGCGGTTTGTGAACAGTCGCAAGCGCACTTGAAGACTGCAACTAAAAATGTGCCAAAATATAGGTCGATTCGAAGAGCTACGCCTTGAGTTGATAGATCAGGAAAACAGAGAGACTGCGATTGAGTGCAACTGCGTTTTGTCTCCTCGGCCCATTCGGTTCGAACGCTCAGTGCCTCCGGGCCACATTGTTTCGCGCCATGGCCACTTTCGCAGTCAGCGCCTTTGGATCCGCGTATCCGCTGGCAAACGCCAGCGAAGTAAAGTCACCGGCTGAAAAAAAGGCGCTGGCAGAGCAGTCAATCATCAATGTTCAAGCTGACTTTAACCTGAGGCTGCGCTTTTTAGTCGATTCAAACTCGCCGGTCAGTTCAAGATTAGCTGCTCGGGTTCTCGGGCAGGAGGTCCAGCTTGCTCTTTTCCGGCATCAAATCGCTGTCGAGGGCAAGCGCTTCGAAGTACGCTATCGATTAAGTATGCCTACCGCTGCCGCAGCCGTTTCAGGTTTCGACTTTGTTGACCGAAGTGGTCAAGGCCTCATCACAGCGCAAGGACTGCAGGGACAAAGGCTGGTTGAACGTCGCGGTACCTCTGGGGATGTCTACGAAGTACGATTGCAATCGGACGCTAGAACGGTCACGTTCAACAAAAATCAGAAAAAGACCAAGGAAGAATCGATCTCGAGCGTTCATACGGACTTGACAAGCCTTCCCTATTTTTGGTTAGGAAAGCCGGTCAAGGCGGAGAGGGTTCGTATTGATGTCATCGATACAAAAAAAGTATACCGAGAGACTTTTGTAGGGCGCAACACGACCGCGAAATTTCAGGCGCAAATGATCAAGGCGGTTCAGTTCGACAAAGTGAAGCAAACGCCTGACGATGCCGACCTTAGTATTCTCGTTCGTGAGTCGGACGGCTTTCCGCTGCGAGTCGACTTGGGCCTCAATTCAAAGTACGGCATCACGGCTTTGATGTTTCCACAGACGATCCCTTCAGCAACCATCCGATTCCCGGGCCGTTGAATTGCGATCGACCGACGGTTGTTGCTTCGGCGGCTTTGCTATGGGTCCGAACAGGAGTTGCCCATAAACCCCGGGAGCTTCATCGACGGGTTTTGAATCCGCAGAGGCAAGCGATGGGGAGCGGGCTTTCTCTGCTACGATCTCTTCGAGCGAATGAAGACCTAGGAGCACAAAAAGTGAATGACCTGTCTGCGAATCGAAGCATGCGTAAACTATACGCCGTTGCAGTCATCGGTACCATGCTACTTGCCCTTTCGGCTTGTGACAAAAACTCCCCAGCCTCGCCGGAGGGCAAACAATCTAAATCACCCACTCAGGCAATTGAGCCTATCGTTTTGCAAGATTGGGGACCGAAAGAGACGCGCGCCGGCGAAGCCTTTAATCGCCAACCGACTAATAACTCCGCAATCTGGATCAAGGTATCGGGGGTCAAGCGGCATCCCGATACCAAAGTAACATGGTCAGGATCGACGCTTGCGGGCGTCGCGGTTGGAGCAGACGCGGTTACCGCGGAAGTCCCTCCGGAACTTTTTCAGCGGGAAGGCCAATATGAAATCGTCATCGAGGAAGGCGATGGTGGAAGAAAATTTTCGGTTGGCAAGTTCGTCGTCAATCCAAAATGAGCCAAAAATCGGCAGCTTGGGTCGCGCAGGAATTATCAATATATTATTGATAATAAACAGTTTGGCTGAAGGCCCATGCTATCGACGGCGCTAGCCTGCTTGCCAACTGTCAGGCTTGTGTTTTGACTCTGGCCTGGTCTCCAGTGTTGTTAGCTCGCTTCCTCGGCGCTCAAAGGCCTCACCAATCCTGTGGTGAGGCCCCTGATGCGGAACAAACAAAAGTCTTCGGTCCGGCATGTTGACGGTATCGATGGTCCTCGTTCAGGGTTTGAGTCGCAAAGCTTAAGCTAGTGCGTGTGCGAGCTTGCAGCCGGCGCACGAATCTCGAGCCGGGCTGCTGGGGTCTTGAGTCCTTTGGTCGAGGTGCCGCTTTCAGGTCTTTGCGTCCATTGCGTTTCGCCCACTTCACAGCGCTGAATGACATTCACCCAATGAAAACCCGGTTGACCGGGAAGGCGCAAGGTGAAAGCAAATTCATCGAAGTGCGAATCAAGCAGATAAAACTCCGGGCCAAGAGCTTCCCAGGCAAGCTCAACCACGTCCTCGGTAATCAAACGCCCGTGACTGCTATAGGGTTCATCAAGCTTGGCCTTTTGAATCGTGACTTTCCATCCTTGCTTGGGCTGTGGCTTTGCGCCTTGAAAACCCTTTGGAATTTGTACAAGGACCTGTTTGGTGGGTGAACCATCGCAGCCATGGCCCACCCGCACCACAGCCTTGAAGTAGCTGCCGGCCGTTCCCACACCCGGGTCAAGCACGGCGTGCGCCATGAGTTGTTGGGATGCTGACAAAGCTAGCAAGGAAAGTGCACAAAGCCGCGCTTTGCGCTGGGCAGCAAACAATCGCGCGCTGCGCGGCAGGCATTTGGATGGGTTTCGCATCATGACTTACCTCAGTTCGTACTTCAGTTGCGCCACATAGCTGCGCTGCGGATAGGGATGAAAGTTCCAGTATTGATAATTGTTTACATTATCGATACCTAAAGCAAGGCTCCAGTGTTTGTCGATTCTGCGAACCGCGCGAAGGTCTACCGTAAAGAATTTGCTCACGCCCATATAGCTTGCGCCGTTCACATCGGCGTTATTGAGCGTGCGAAACTGCGCACCGCTATAGCGTGCACCGAGCGTAGCAACCCAGTCTGCATCAATCCTGTAACTGAACAGCCCTGAGGCACGCCATCGCGGGATGTTCGGTTGTCTTTTGCCCAGGGTGTCACCGGCCACCGCGACAAAGCCTGCGTTTTCCGTGATGGTCGACTCGGTAAAGGTGAGGCTGCCGATAAAGCTCAATCCCTTGAAACCAAAGTTTTGCTGCTGAAGGCTTGCTTCTGCACCCCGGGTCTCAATCCTTCCCACGTTTTGCACCCTCGAGATGGTTCGATTCGCGTTGGCATCAAAAATGCTTTGGGAAAATAGTCCGTCTTGCGTGACTTCCTGGAAATAGGTCAGCCTCCACAAACCGTCGGGAAGCGACTTCTCATAGCCGATTTCGCCCGAAACCGAGCGTTCTGGCAGCAAGTTCGGGTCGTTGATGTATTGCGAGTTGCTGGTAGACACATTGCCGTAGAGCTCAGAAACCGTGGGCATACGGACGGCGCGACCACTTGCAAACTTCAGCACGGAGTCGTCGCTCAATTGATAGGACAAGGCAGCTTTGGGCGATAGGTAGGACTTTTCGCGCGTTGGCCAGACCCTGTTATAGGAGGCTGCAGCAATTTGGGTATAGCCCTCTGAAGTGTTCCAACGTTCAGAGCGAAGCCCAAGCACCGCAAGCCAACGGGGCATGAATCGCCAGGTATCCTGGATATAAAAGCTATCCATACGTGTTTCGCCGCCGATATCGCTTGCCAGAGCGCCTTGCGGATCGCTGAGCCAATTGCCGCTGATTGACGAAGTCAGGTAACGAAGCTTGTATTGATCACGCTGGTAACCGAAATCAAGCAAATGACTGCCTTGCATCCCAAACGGCCGCCAGGTACCTCGCAGGGCTAGATTGGTCCAGCCTGTCCCGTCGCCGCGCGCGATGGTTCCGGCGCCACCGCTCAGTGCGGCAGGTAGCGTCGTTGTGGCAGCATTTTGCCGCTTCAGATCGCTTCTGTAGTCATAGCTGCTGGCAGCGAGTTCCCAGTCAAAAAGGCCTTTCGTGTTCGTTTTGAGCGATAGTCCGTGCAGATGATGGTTCAAGGCTTCGTTGGTGAGGGCGAAATCGCCTCCTGTCACCGGCGCAAACTGCTTGCCGTTTATCACAATTGGGCCGCTATACACGGGCGCTCCGGTTGACGCGTTCGTGAGGTAACTATCGGGGCGACCTTGTGAGTCGTTGCGCCATAAGGCGCCGGTGTAGCTGATGCGCGTCGTAGGGCTCAAGTCGTAGGCAAGCTTGAGTTTCAAATGGTCTTGAACCGTCGCATACTGTGTTCCGGTTCCGATAACGTAAATGTCTGCAAGGCTGCTGTTGCGGGTCAAAAATGCGCCGTTGACGGCGCTCCCGTTGGTGACTGCAGTGCCGGTGCTCAGGGTTCGGGTTGCAAAAGTTTGCGGCTGTCCGGTGCTGTCCAAACGGCTTGCGGCAAGCAACCAGGAAAACGCACCCACTCGATCGCCAAGCGACAGGTCGCTGCGCCATGCTCGAAAGCTTTGATCGGTGTTGTACAGATCAAAGGGCTGGGAAACGTAACTGGCTTGCGCATGCGCTTCAAAGCTGCTGGGCATCCTGGTCACAAACTCAACGACTGCGCCTGCGGAGTTTCCGGCGTAGGCAGCCGAGTAGGGGCCGTACATCACATCCACGCGCTCGATTTCCGACGGGGTCACCATCGACCAACGAGGGGGGAAACTCAAGCCGCTTACGCTGTTGCCAAGGTAATTGGATAGCAGCATTCCGTCGGCGAAAACCATGGAGCGCGCAGGATTTCCAGTCCCGGACGCACGGCTAGAAAGCATCGCATGGTTGTAGTCACCGATATAGCGCTTACGAACCAAAAGGCTCGGAAAGTACTTCAGCACATCCTCACTGTCCATGGCGTTGACCCGTTCCTGGATCTCCTTGGCGCTGATGCCTTCCATGGTGGTGGGTATGACCGTCGGCAGGGAGCTCGGTCTTCCCGAGCTTACGATGACAACGCCGATGTCCTTGGTGCTGCTGCTGTCTTGAGCTTGTACCGTGCTAAGACTTACACCGAGCAGGGCGGCCACAAGGGGTTTGAGTTGTGGGTAAACAGGGCTTTGCCTTGAGGCATCACACGTTATGCTGCGGCCGATCGTCAAGCCGACCATGGGCTTGGTTTGATAGCGATGAAATTTCATGAGGGTCCTTTGTGATCTGAGCGATGCAGGCCATTGGCCTTGCGATGGACGGCTCCCGATTCGCGTGCGGGCGTGCGACGCTGAATCGGCGGCTGATGTCCAGGTAGTTAGGCGTTGAGGTCTTTACAAGGAAAGACATCAACAAGCTCAGACCGTTGGGGGTCCTCGAGAGGGCAATGGCGGCGCAGTCAGCGACGCAAGATGGGCAGCTCGGGCTGGTCGCAGCGCATGCTCAAGCGAGCTGGGAGCTGGTGCATGAAGGTCTTGCGCACAGTGAAACGGTATGGACGCAGAGCACAGTGGACAGTCCATCGACGTAGTGAGCTCGCGCTCGTCGCCATCAAGGTCGATCACCACAAGTTTGGATCCGGCGCCACTTGAACACACCTTATCGACCATTGTGGGATTCACCAGCGGCGACGCGATGGACACGCCCACAAAGAGTGCAAACCAGACCAAGACAAGTCTGGTCAGCGATCGAAAGCCAGATGGACTAAACATGGCGATAGTATGCCATCGATATGCGAAGGACTCCTGTCAACGATCCACCTGGTACTTCAGCCCAGGCGCATTGACCCGTCAGCTTTTTATTTCAACGCTGCACCTAAGCCGGGGGTATGTTGCGCACCAACCGGAATCTTTGCAGAGGACCTCTTGACGGTATCGCCTATGGGCTCCAGGCGGCCGCCCAAACAAGAAGAAAGAAAGCTCTCGGTCATCGCGTTAAAGGCAATATTGTTTTCGGGTTTTGCAAAGCCGTGGCCTTCGTCCGGAAACAACACATAGGTCACCGGGATGCCTTTGCTCTGCATCGCTTGGACAATCTGATCAGACTCCGCTTGATTGACACGTGGGTCATTGGCACCTTGTCCGATCAAAAGTGGGCGAACAATTTGGGAGGCCTTATAAAGTGGAGAACGTTCTTTAAGGAGCGCAAGGCCCTCGGGCGTGTTGGGATTGCCCATGCGTTGATGAAACTGCTCAATCCCGGCAGTCCAATAAGGTGGAATGGTTTTGAGGAGCGTTTCAAGATTTGATGGTCCAACGATGTCGACGCCGCAGGCAAAGCTGGTCGGCGTAAAGGTCAAGCCCACAAGGGCTGCGTAGCCTCCGTAAGAGCCACCCATGATGGCAACTTTTTCCTTGGTGGTGATGCGATTCGTGACAGCCCACTGGACTGCATCAAGCAAATCGTCGTGCATTTTTCGACCCCATTCGAGATTGGCCGCTTCAACGAATGCTTTCCCAAACCCGGTGGATCCTCTGAAATTCACCGATAGAACGGCATAGCCTCGGTTTGCGAGCCAATGGTGATAAGGGTTAAAGCCATAGCTGTCCCGGGCCCAAGGTCCGCCATGGACCAGCAGCACCATCGGAACCGGATTCGATGGTCGACCGTCACCATCAGGATCGCTGCCCGGGGGCAGTGTTAGGTAAGAGGTTAGGATTAGGCCATCTCGCGCTCGGATCTCAAGACTGTGCATGGCTTGTAAGGGTTCGCCGACAAGCTCAGGCCTGGATACATAAAGTTGCTTCAGACTGCGCCCTTGGCGATCGAACAGATAAACCGCAGGGGGCGTGATGACGGCATCGACAGCAACCGTCCAAAGTTGATCGTCCTCGGTTCTCGATGTGATGAACAGGTCACCTTTTAAACGTTCTTTAAGCCAAGTGAGTTCAGCACCGATTGTTTTGTCGATCGCAGTCCACTCGGTTTGCAAATAAGTGACCGCATAGGCTTCAACTTCGCCGGTCTTCGGGTTGCTGAGCGCGCTTGAGATATCTGCCTTGGCGCTTTCACCGACAACTCGCTTCAGGCCCGTTGTGACATCCTCGGCAATCAAGGCTGCGGTATTTCGCCCACGGCTGTCGATCCAATAAAGCGTCTTGCCATCGGTGGTGAAACCGGCAGGCTGGGTGGTCAGTGAATCTTCTAGGCTTGTTGTGCTGCTAGCCTTCTTCTCGATCTGATTGTTGTTGATACGAAAAAAGTCATAGCCACCGGCTGCATTAGGACGCAGGGCCATGCGCAGACTGAGATTCGCATCGGCAAGAAAACCCGCAAAGCCATCGCCGCGAAGGACTTCGGTAAGCTTTCCAGTTTTTAGATCGAGACTGTGTATGTCATGCCATCGCGGATCACGGTTGTTTAAACCGATCAGAATGCGATCTTTAATCAGCGGCGAGTCGGCAACGAGTTGTACCCGGGTCTTTTCAAAAGGCGTGAGGGTTCGTTCAAGGCCCGAAGCCAGCGTGATGCCATAAAGAAGATAGTTCTCATCGCCGGCCTTGTCCTGGATATACATCACCATGTTGCTGTCTGGTGACCAAAAGAGCTGCCGGATCGGGCGATCTTTCGAACCTGTCAAGGCTTTGGCTGCTTCGAGTTGGTTTACTGGCGCAACCCAAATATTTAAAACGCCATCTCGAGGTGCAAGCCATGCAAGATGCTTACCATCCGGTGAGAGTCTGGCGCCAGCCTTGCTTGGATTGCCGAATAGCTTTGCGCGTTCGATCAATCGCGCAGCTTCCTGAGCATGAGCCGTAGCGGTGAACCCGCTGAGCGCAGTCAGGCCTGAAATCACTAAAAATAGGAGGCGGTAGGCTAAAGTTTTCATCGGACTTTTAAGCGCTTGGATTTGTTGCAACCGGTGGCATGAATCTATCATTCTTTTTTTTCTGGTCTGTTGTAAGTGAGTGCATGATCAAAAATTCGCGTAGGAGAGGCTAGCGTTGACACTTAGTGATGGGCAAAAAGTCCTGGTGCAAGCAAGGTTTGACCGATGGATCAATAGGGCGTGGATTGTCGAGAGTCTGGGCGGGCCGGATGCATTGATGGCGATTATTCGGCGTGAGATCGAAATTGACCCCAAGTCCTTGCAAGCGGCTAACGAGGCCGGCCTAGACACCTGGCGGCCCGGTAATCACGCTAGACTTTTGCATCACGAACCTGGCCTGTTCGGTGAGATCGTTGTGACGGAGGATAGTTACAACATCCGATCCATGCGTTTTGGGGTGAACGGGGCTCGCCAATCTCTTATGGACATCGATGCTCCACATTCGCTGCTATTACGCTACGCAAGAACTGCAATGCTTGCACTGATGTGGTTGACCGAGCCACGAACCGTTTTAGTCCTTGGTCTGGGTGCGGGGAGTATTCCCAATTTCATACGTCGCTACGTTCCAGGCACGGCGGTTGACGTTGTTGAGATTGACCCTGCGGTGCTGTCGGTGGCGCAAAACTACTTCAACCTCGTAACGGACGATTTTCTAAAGGTTTACATCGAGGATGGAAGGCATTTTGTGGAGCGTTCCACAAAGCGGTATGACCTGATTATCGTGGATGTGTATGCAACCGATATGTTGCCAAAGCATCTGACCACCGTCGAGTGCCTTCGCGCCTTTCGGTCACTGTTGACAACCGAAGGAATGATCGTAGGAAACGCTTGGGGAGCTGACCTCAGCGATGAATTCATGTCTGTCTATCAGACCTTCAAAAGCGTCTTTTCATGGTGTTCGGTGGCGATCGTCCCCAACGTAAGTAACCGATTAATCTTTGCCTCCATGCGTCCGCGGCCCCTGAATCTCGCGACGCAAAGAGCGCGAGCGAAACAGGCAAGCAGCTTGCTGGGTTTGCCTTTTCAGCTCGACGATTACTTGGTTGATGAGAACGAGGCAATCAACAACCGGTTGATGCGAGACTTATCCAAGCCCGAGATGCTTTTAAAGGACTAATGCCTGATTCCCATGTTCCTCGAACTCGGTGTACTCTTTCCTCTGTCTGCCGTTTCGCCCGCAATCATGGATAGCGCAACGTGCTGTTGTTGGACCGCAAAACTTAGATCAAGGAGCGAAACATGATCAAACTCTCAGTTAACGGGAAAACTCATACCGTCGATGTCGATCCGAGTACGCCACTTTTGTGGGTGATTCGCGAGCAACTGGGCTTGACGGGAACCAAATATGGTTGCGGCGTTGCACAATGTGGCTCTTGTACGGTGCTGCTCGGCGGGGAAGCGATACGGTCCTGCGTTATTCCGGCAAGTGCCGCCCAGGGTAAACGAATTGAAACCGTGGAGAGCTTGGCCAAGGGCGGAAAGCTGAGCAAAGTTCAGCAGGCCTGGGTCGATCACCAGGCGCCGCAGTGTGGGTACTGTCAATCAGGCATGGTCATGGCAGCAACCGCGCTGCTGAGGAAAAATCCGCGTCCAAGCGATGCAGACATCGATGCTGCAATCACCAACATATGCCGTTGCGGTTCTTTCCAAGAGGTCCGCGCCGCGATCCATACGGCTGCTAAAGCTTAGGAGAATCATGATGAATCCATCAAAGCCAAATCCGAGTCGCAGGCAGTTTATCGTTGGAGGCTCAGCGATAACCTCAGGTCTTGCTATCGGATTACTGCTCCCAAGGACAGCGGTGCAGGCCCAAGCGCTAAGCGCGGCCGCCGTAGCGAGCCACGAAATTGGAGCTTGGGTTGTGATTCAAGCAGACGATGCCGTCATCATTCGTGTGGTCCGTTCGGAAATGGGTCAGGGCACCATTACCGGTCTAGCCCAACTTCTTGCCGAAGAACTCGAATGTGATTGGAAAAAGATCGCTATCGAATACCCCACGCCGGGAGAGAGTCTCAGGCGAAAAGGAATCTGGGGTTCATTCTCCACGGGAGGAAGCCGGGGGATTCGAACCTCGGAGGAGTATGTCAGAAAGGGTGGCGCAGCGGCTCGATTGATGCTCGTGCAGGCTGCGGCCATGCAGTGGAAGGTTCCAGCGTCGGAGTGTTTAGCCTCAAACAGCCTCATCACCCACCAGGCTTCAGGCCGGAGTATCAGCTATGGCAAGGTAGCCGAGGCTGCTGCGAAGTTGCCTGTTCCGGAAGGGAGCAGCATCGTACTGAAAGACCCAAGCCGCTGGAAAGTTATCGGCAAGCCAATGGCGCGCCTCGATAGCCTCGCAGATAAGGTGACAGGCAAACAGGTTTACGCGATCGACCTCAAGATACCTGGCATGTTGATCGCAACAATCAAAGAGTGTCCGGTCTTTGGAGGGAAACTTAAAAGCTTTGATTCGAATGCAGTGTCTGGCATGAAGGGCGTGAGAAAGATTGTCCAAGTTGGCGATACGGCGGTTGCTGTCGTGGCAGAAACCTTTTGGCAGGCGAAAACTGCGATCGACAAGCTTCCGATCGTCTGGGACGAAGGCCCCAACGCTTTGGTAAACCAGGCTGACATCGTGAGGCGGCTCGAAGAAGGCCTGAGTGCAGAGCAAACCTTTGTCGGGAACGCAAACGGTGATTTCAAGGCTGCCGCAGCCTCAGCTTCCGGACTGGTTGAGTCTCAGTTTTTCTTTCCCTACCTTAATCACGCGACGATGGAGCCGATGAACGCGACGGCTGTCTGGACAACGGATGGTTGTCGGGCTTGGGTACCCACGCAAGACGGCGAGGCATCGCTGGCCGCTGTGATCGCGGCATCCGGACTTCCCGCGGACAAATGCGACGTGATCAAGGTCAACCTTGGGGGAGGTTTTGGGCGACGAGGGGCTTTCCAGGATTACACAACTCAGGTCGTGAATATCGCCAAGCAGCTCCCAGGGACGCCGATCAAAATGATCTGGACTCGTGAAGAGGATATGACGCAGGGCCGTTACCATCCAATCATGATGTGCAAGATGACAGGTTCATTCGATTCGAGTAAGAATCTGACCGGCATCCATATGAGGCTATCGGGTCAGTCAATCCTGGCATCTGTACGTCCGGCTATCGTGGCGCAGAACAAAGGCATGGACCCTGTCGTGTTCCAAGGCGTGGCTAAGGGTGGTGAGCACGGAATCAGTTATGATTTTCCGAGCCTTTTGGTCGATCATGCCATGCGCAACAGCCACGTTCCTCCGGGGTTTTGGCGTGGTGTGAACATTAATCAGAACGCTGTATTCATGGAATGTTTTATTGATGAACTTTCCGAGTTTGCCGGTATGGATCCCTTGGAGTTTCGCAGAAAGTATTCTGCAAACCACCCGAGGAATCTCGCGGTTCTTAATGCTGTAGCCCAACAGATTGGCTGGGGTACGCCGGCAAAACCGGGTGTGCACCGGGGCATTGCGCAACAGCATTCCTTCGGGAGTTGGGTAGCGGCCGCTTGTGAGTTGTCAGTCGCTGAGGGAAACCAGGTCAAGATTCACCGGATTGTGGCAGCGACCGACCCGGGCTATGCCGTGAATCCAGCTCAGATCGAACGTCAAATATCAGGTTCTTTTGTTTACGGCCTTTCTGCCCTGTTTGAAGAGGAGTGCACCGTTAAGAACGGTCGAATCGAACAGACAAACTTTGACAGCTTTGGTTCGATACGCCTTGGGCAAATGCCTAAGGTCGAAACGATCATCATCCAGGGGAAGGGCAAGGAATGGGGTGGTGTCGGAGAGCCTACGATTTCCGTTGCCGCACCTGCAGTGCTTAATGCCATGTACAAGGCCACCGGAAAGCGCATTCGATCGGTTCCGCTAAAGAACAGCGGCATCAGGCTTGTCTGATCGATTGATCTTGCTGACTGATTCGTGAAGCTGTTGCAAGGACTGGCAGGCTGCCTGGGATTGGCCTTCGCGCTTGCTGCTGCTTCGCAAACCTGGGAGGGTGACGAGATCAAACGCCCGTTGACCGATCGACCGGGAGACGTTCAACGCGGCAAATCGATCGTTCTGGGTCGACAACTGGGCTTTTGCTTGTTGTGCCACAGCGGGCCCTTTCCGGACGAGCGCTTTCAGGGAAATCTGGCTCCCGATCTGAAACAAAGCCTTGTTAGGCTGAGCGAAGGGCAGATTCGAGCAAGGCTTGTGGATCCATCAAAGTTGAATCCTGAAACCATCATGCCTTCTTACTTCAAATCAGATCATCTCAAGGGCGTTGCGAGCCCTTACCTCGGAAAGACGATCCTGACCGCGCAAGAGATCGAGGATGTCGTCGCATTTCTGATCACGATAAAGTGAAGAAGCAAAGATAATGAAGCAAAGACGCCGAGATCTGCTAGCCGCTGCGGCCGCGCTTATCGCAGCCCCTTGGCATGATGCCACTGCAAAAGCAAGCGCGGCGGCAGAAACGATCGCAAGAATCACTGAAGGCAAGCCGCTCAGCCCAGGACGAATTTACATGGAGCTTGCTCCTCTGGTAGAGAACGGCAATTCGGTAGCGGTAAAGTTCGGGGTTCAGAGCCCGATGACCGATGCTGATCACGTCCGCGCGATCCATCTCGTTTCCGAGGGTAATCCGCTGCCCAATATCGTGTCATGCCATTTCACCGTGTTATCGGGGAAAGCAGAGGTCATGACGCGGGTAAGGCTTGCCGAATCGCAGCGGGTATGGGCGATCGCGGAACTATCCGACGGCTCCTTTTGGCGAACGCACGCAGACACTGTTGTGACGCTTTCTGCCTGCACGGAGATGATATGAGCGTGATCGCTGATGCGCTGGTGACCGTGCCAACGACGGTCATTAAGGGACAGATCTTTGAGATCCGAACCCTTGTAAGGCACGACATGGAATCCGGGTTTCGGCACACTGAACAAGGGGTGCGCGTGCCAAGGCGTATCATTCGTGAATTTTCTTGTATGTATAACGATCTCGAAGTATTCAGAGCGACGTTGTACCCGGGAACCAGCGCAAACCCTATGTTTGTCTTTTACTGCAGAGCCGAGAAATCGGGAGACTTGGTCTTCCGTTGGGTCGGAGATAACGACTACCAGACGATCTACAGGAAACCGATTCTCGTCACATGAGGGCGCTTGCATTGGGGCTGATCGCTTCAGTTTTGTACCTTGGCGTATTGAATCTCGGAGCACAGACCGACTCACGCAAATCCTCCTACTTCAACATGTCGCGAGAAAATCAGCGTATGCAAGACGATTTGTCGCTCAATCCAGCCTCTTTTTGGATCATCGAAGGACAGGGGCTTTGGCAAAACGGCGGTTTATCGGGCAGCCGGACTTGTAGCGATTGCCACGGCGATGTCGCAAAGAGCATGCACGGCGTGGCCGCTACCTTCCCCAAACACAGGGGGGGCTCATTAAGGACCCTGCAAGGACAGATCAACCATTGCAGGGTGAGCTATCAAGGGCTTCAAGCTTTTGACTATGAGTCAAAACCGCTACTCGCACTTTTAAGCTTGGTGGCGAGTCAATCACGAGGTATGCCGATCAATGTCAGTGATGACGCACAGGTATCGAGCCATATCGAGAGGGGAAAACGACTCTACAACACGAGAATCGGTCAACTGAACCTTTCGTGTGCTCAATGTCATGATGATCGCGCTGGACAAAGACTTGGCGGCGTCTTGATCCCACAGGGCCACCCAACCGGGTATCCGATTTATCGAATTGAGTGGCAGACCATAGGATCGCTGCAGCGGCGCCTGCGAAACTGCATGGCAGGCGTTCGCGCTGAGCGCCATGCGTTCGGTTCTGAAGCGTTGAACGATCTGGAAACTTATCTGATGCATCGGGCGAACGGCATGCTCTTGGAATCGCCAGGGGTGCGTCCCTAAAACGCGTGGCTTTGTGCCTCGATGCGGATCTCGATAAACCCAGGACTTGTTCTAGCTCAGTACTGCAAATTGATCTGCAAAATCGCAGTTGTGCCGCTGGTCTCATTACCCAGCACTAGCAAAGGCTTGCCGTTGGGTGATGCATAAGCTGGAATGAATGCAATGCCTTCGGGTCCACGATCGCCAAGCGCGGCGTTTCGCGAATTAAAGTAAGCCACGTACTTCGCAGCCTTGGGGTCGGTCACGTCATAAACCATCACGCCCCCAACCCGCTCAAGTCCGATGAAGGCAAATTGCTTGCGGCCGAATCGGGCCACCACAACACCCTCGGGCTCGGGCCCCTTGTTGGGGCTTCTCGAGTCGAGCGTGTTGTTGTCATTGCTGGCATTAAAAAAGGCATTGCTTAAAGCAGTTGTTCTTTGCTCGAATTCATCGCCGGAGTCATAGACCCGGTTCAGATTGCTGTCCCAGATTGAAAACGAACGTGCACCGAAGGCATAAAGCTCGGTGCAAAGCCCGGCAGCGTTTTTCCCGGCGGCCCCCCCGTTCGGGGTTGCGGTAATGCGCAAGCGGCCAAGATTCGAATCGAAGATCAAATTGGCCGCGTCACTGAAGACGCTGGGATCAAGCCCCTTGTCGCAGTGCGCGCGCACCCGCGTCTCCTCATTGAACCCCGGCCAGTCGGCCCTCGCATCGCCCTCATTGGCAGTCACAAGATAGGTCTGTCCGTTGATCGTGTAGGAAGCAATACCATCAGGCAAATAAAGGCCTCGAACCTGGCGCGGCATGATCTTGATGGTTGCGTTTCCTGAATTGGTGTTGCTGCCCCCGTCTTCGTCGGAAGCATCAAGTCCCATGCCTGCAAGGCTATGATCTTTGTAGCCAAGCGCTTTGATCGACGTCACCTTGGCAGTGGCGATGTCGACGATGGCGACGGCGTTGTTTTCCTGCAAGGTCACATAAGCGGTTTTGCTGTCTTCGCTGATGGCTACATACTCCGGTTCAAGATCCTGTGCAGCGTTGGCGCCTGGGCCGTAAATCCTCACACCGGCTTTGCGCAGTTCATCTTCTTTGCCGATATAGGATTTGAAATCAGCAGTGGCAACGGTGGGTGTGGCGCCCCGGTTCACGCGGATAATACTGACCGAGCCTTCAGGGTCGACGGAATCAGGCTGACCGTAGCTGTTGGGCTCCCCTTCGTTGGCCACCACCAGGTATTGGCCATCAGGCGTGAAGGTGAGCATGTCTGGCAGCGCGCCAACAGTCAGCGTATGAAGCAGTTTCAAGTCGCTCGCCTGATAAAGCGCAACCTTACCGGGACTGGTTTTGGGGTTGGCCTCAATGGCGAGCGCAACAAGGCCCTCATGCACCGCAACGCTGTTGACCCCGGCACCCAGGCTGCTCACGTTGATGGTGCCAGCGAGCTTCGGTGCTGAGGGTTGCGATAAATCAAGCACGTCGACCGTACCCTTTGCGCCATTGACCACGAAAAGCCGCTTGCTTGCCGGGTCGAAGGCGGTGATCTCGGCAGCGCCAAGCGCCATGCCGTCAAAACCACCGATTTTTTCGATGGTCATCCCGATCGGTGTTGGGTCGTCGTCGCTGCTGCAGGCCGCAAGAATCGCCCCACAACAAATCACGACAGTTGCAGCGATGGACATGAAAAGCTTATCGAAAACCGCGCCTGTTCGCATCCCAACCTCCGTCTTGGTCAAAGAAGCCTAATCTTAGTTTGCAACAGAAGGTAACCCTATACTTGACTCGGCTAAACCGATACTTGCCAACGATTCACTTACCCAGCGATCACCGCGACTGCTTCAATTTCTAACATGAGGTCCTCGTGCACAAGAGCAGGCGTTGCGACCAGGGTGCTCGCAGGCTGATGTGATCCCAGATAGCTGGTCCGAACGCTTCGGAGGCATTGAAGTTTTTGACTGGTCAAGTCACGCACGTAAATATTCATCTTCACAAGATCCGAGAAATTCGCGTTTGCCCCCGCAAGCGCAAGCCGAAGATTTTCAAAAACCTTCACGCATTGTTCTTCGAAAGTTTTCCCGGACACCTTGCCATCCTCGTCAAAGGCAACTTGTCCCGAAATATAGACCGTGGTTCCGGCATGCACCACGGCAACATGCGAGAAAGACCCCTTAAAAAGTCCGGTTGGATTGATGAATTGCATTGTCGACATAGCTTGGCTCCTCCAGTGGATGGAAATCGTTTTTAGAACATATCATGCTTGGTTGCAGGCGGCAGAGCCTGACTTTAAGTCGATCTGGCTGTGAGCATCAAGAGGCCAATGGGCGATGGCCAAGGTAGGCGCATCCGCGCTGCGTGCAATCTTTTCATCATCAATCGTTTATAGTCACGTCATACTTTCTGGATACGGTCCTCAGCCTCAACCAATCGCTGTGGCCTTTGAGCTCAAGAGGGGTTGGGATTGTCGCAATCGAACGTCAATCTGCCCATTGGCTTTCCTCCTTATCGATTTTGTTTTGGAGCCATCGTATGCCTTATCGTCGCCCTTTTCTGAAAACCTCGGTATCTCTGATCGCACTGGCAGTTGCGGGAACTGTTTTTGCGATGGATCCCCGGTTCAAGGACGCCAACGGCGACCTCGTTGCCGATGCACCGACCGACCCGAAAGACTGGGTCGATCCTTCGGTTCTTGTCTTTGCCTACACCCCTGTTGAAGACCCGGCGGTTTATGCGAAGGTGTGGGAGGGTTTTTTACGGCATATGGAAAAGGTCACCGGCAAGAAGGTGCAGTTCTTCCCGGTGCAATCTAACGCAGCGCAGCTTGAGGCGATGCGTGCAGGACGCTTGCATGTGGCGGGGTTCAACACCGGGTCGAATCCCTTGGCGGTGAACTGCTCGGGCTTTGTACCCTTTGCGATGATGGCCAGCGCGGACAATACCTTTGGCTACGAGATGGAGATCATCACGCATCCCACAAGCGGCATTAATAAAATTCAGGACATCAAGGGAAAGAAGCTTGCCTTCACATCCGAGACGTCAAACTCTGGCTTCAAGGCTCCGTCTGCCTTGCTCAGGGCTGAATTCAAAATGGAGGCTGGGAAGGACTTTACCCCCGCTTTCTCCGGTAAACACGACAACTCCATTCTTGGCGTGGCCAACAAAGACTATGACGCAGCGGCCATTGCCAACTCGGTCATGCAGCGTATGGTCGCCCGTGGGGTTGTCAAGCAGGAACAAATCAAGACGATTTACAAGTCTCAGACTTTCCCCACCACAGGCTACGGCCATGTCTACAACCTCAAGCCTGAGTTGGCTCAGAAAATCAAAGAATCTTTTTTCAGCTTTCCCTGGGCAGGTTCTGAGCTTCAAAAGGAGTTTGAGAAATCCGGTGAGGCCAAGTTCATACCGATTAGCTACAAGCAGCACTGGGAGGTCGTTCGCAAGATTGATGCTGCAATGGATGTGAAGTACAGCTGTAAGTGAGCCTGCTGCTCAGTCTTCTCCTGTAATCGCCATGAAAGCCCCTTTGCTCGGCTCTGTAGCACGTGCTTGAAATTGTTGGGCTCTCCAAGCGCTACGCCCGTGGTGATCTGGCCCTCTCCGGTGTGGACCTCAAGGTTCAGCCTGGAGAAGTGATTGCCCTTATTGGCCCATCGGGTGCGGGTAAGTCCACGCTGATTCGCTGCGTGAATCGGCTTGTTGAACCGACTGCGGGCCGAATCGTTCTTGATGGGCAGGACCTCACCCGACTCTCGAATCAGGATTTGCGGCGCGTACGTCGAAAAATCGGCATGATCTTTCAAGAATTTGCGCTCGTCGAACGCCTCACCGTGATGGAAAATGTGCTCTCAGGGCGGCTGGGCTATGTCTCGTTTTTGCGATCCTTGTTGCGCCGATTCCCCACCGACGATGTTGCCCGGGCCTTAGCGCTCCTGGATCGCGTGGGGCTTACCGAGCATATGGATAAGCGGGCCGATCAGTTGTCTGGCGGGCAGCGACAGCGCGTGGGCATTGCGCGGGCCCTGGGTCAGACTCCGAGTCTTCTTTTGATTGATGAGCCAACCGCAAGCCTCGACCCGAAGACCTCTCGGCAGATCATGCGTCTGATCATGGAAGTCTGCGCTGAGCGCGGCCTTCCAGCGATTATCAACATTCACGACGTCCCCTTGGCCCTGGCCTTCGTCTCACGCATCGTGGGCCTTAAACAAGGGGAAAAGGTCTTCGATGGTCCGCCATCGGGTCTCGGGCCCGAGGTACTTAGCGAAATCTATGGCGACGAAGACTGGAGCGGCGTAGCCGCAGACGCTGAATCGGAAGACATCGGTCCCTTGGCAGCCGTGGCAGGGGCCTCGGCCTGATGCCGCTGGTGCAGGGCCGGGCAGCAGCAGCAGGGACCACGGGGGTTTCACAGGTGGCTCCCCTTTGGGTGAAGCCCGCGTTGTTTCGAGCCCCTTGGCAAAAGTGGCTCTTCATCGGGCTTGCCCTGGGGTATCTGGTCTGGGCGACGGGCTCTGTGGATGTGAACTGGGCCCGGGTCTCCGAAGGCCTTGTTCGCGCTGCGCGTTTCTTGCAAGGGTTTCTCGCTCCCGACTTCAGGTCACGTGGCGAGGACATCTGGATCGGACTGCAAGAAAGCATCACCATGACCATTACCGCCACGGTGGCAGGCGTTCTCTTATCGGTTCCATTTGGCCTGGGTGCGGCGCGCAATATTGCGCCGGTACCCGTGTATTTTTTCTGTCGCGGGTTTATCGCGCTATCGCGCAGCTTCCAAGAGGTGCTTATTGCTATTTTTCTGGTAGCGCTCTTTGGTTTTGGCCCCTTTGCCGGGTTTCTCACGCTCACCGTCTCGACCATCGGTTTTCTTGGAAAGCTTCTCGCCGAAGATATCGAGGAGGCAGACCCCCGCTGCATCGAGGCAATTCGGGCCACCGGTGCAGGCTGGTGGCAGGTGGTGGTCTATGCGGTCTGGCCGCAAGTTCTGCCTCGGCTCGTGGGGCTTTCGGTCTACCGATTTGATATCAACTTTCGCGAATCGGCAGTGGTGGGCATTGTCGGGGCAGGCGGTATTGGCGGAACGCTCAACACCGCGATGGATCGCTACGAATATGACTCTGCAGCAGCGATGCTGATCATCATCATCCTGATCGTGTTGGCGACCGAATACAGCTCGGGCTATATTCGGCGCCGGGTGCAATAAATTCGTGTTCAGGGCCTCGACCCTATGCCGCTAAGACCATCACCGCAGGGCCTGCAATGGCAGCGCCGCAGCAGCAGGCAGGAGTGGTTGCAGTTTTTTCTCTACCTGTTTGTGGTCATGCTCGTGGTTCTGGCCTGGCAGGTCATGACGAAAGATACGCTGTGGGTGTTTGTCTCAGACGCGCCGCGACAGGCTGCCGATATCGGGGGGCGCATGTGGCCTCCGCGCTGGGCAATTCTCGAGAGACTCTGGGCGCCACTGATTGAAACCATTCATATCGCCACGCTGGGCACCCTGCTTGCCCTGGTGGTGGCGATTCCGCTTGCCTTTCTCGCCGCCACCAACACCACGCCCAGCGTACGCCTGGTGCGCCCACTTGCCTTGCTGACCATTGTTGCCTCGCGCTCGATCAACTCCCTGATCTGGGGGCTCTTGCTCGTAACCATTGTTGGCCCCGGCACGCTCGCTGGAATTCTTGCGATTGCGCTGCGTTCACTCGGGTTCATCGGAAAGCTGCTCTATGAGGGCATCGAAGAAATTGATCAAGCTCCCATCGAGGCGCTTTCTGCCACCGGCGCATCGCGGCTTCAGATTATTGACTACGGCGTTGTGCCACAGATCATGCCCAGTCTGGTCGCGATCAGCCTTTTCCGTTGGGATATCAATATTCGGGAGTCCACGGTCTTGGGTCTCGTCGGGGCGGGCGGTATTGGGCTCTTGCTCGAAAGTTCGCTCAGTCGACTGGCATGGCCCGAAGTCACCGTGATTCTTCTGGCGATTCTGGTGACCGTGGTGATCAGCGAGTGGCTCTCTGCCCAAGCGCGAAAGTCGATGATTTAGCGCCATGCACCGAGACCTTGAAGCTTAGTGATTTGACTGCTGCGACACCGGTGCCAGGGACGTCAGAAAAAAGCGCCATCAACTCTAAGCCCCATGTGTTTGCCATCCCAGCAGGACCTGCGAGTGCCCATTCGCCTGGCGCTGCGAAAGGACTGCGTTGATACACTAGTGATCGGAAGCTGCAGCCAGATTCCACCCAAGGGGGTGATGGGTGGCGAGGGTTTGAAAACTTTGCTACAGGGAGTGATCCGTGGCTAAGCACGATCGCGATTTGCTAAGCGCTGTTGTAATCGGTTTTGTATCGATATTTTGCTTCCTGATGAGCTACACGGAGGCCTTTGCCTCGATCGGCGAGGGTGAGGCTCCATCTTCGCCACAGACCACGCCGCCTGCCAATGGTCTTGCGCTTCAAGGTGCACGAGTGATCGTGAAATACAAGGCGTCGGTCAGTCACCACGACGTACGAACCGGTGAACGCGCGCGGCAACTTGGCCGCCACCTCGGTGTGTCGATAAGCCGCGGTCGTATGCTTGGCGATCGCATGCAGGGTATCCATGCAAGCGATCTCAGCAGCAGCGAACTTGTCAAGCGCCTGGAGAAACATCCTGATGTCGAGTGGGCGGTGGTCGACGAGCGAAAATCGTATCGAAACCTACCCAATGATCCGCTCTTTCCGGGAAATCAGGCATCGTCCAAGCCAGCTGTGGGCCAATGGTATTTGAGGTCACCCGACGCTGAGGCTGTTTCAGCGATCAATGCTCAAGGCGCCTGGACGATCACAACGGGAAGTCGCGACCTAACGGTGGCAGTACTGGATACCGGGGTTATCTTTTCTCATCCGGATCTCAGCGGAAAGCTGCGACCCGGTTATGATTTTGTGTCATCGGTCCTTGACGCAATCGACGGCTCAGGGCGTGACGCCGACCCGTCAGATCCCGGCGATTGGACGCCTGCATCATTTTGTAAGCGGGGTGATGCTTCACAGGTCAGCAGCTGGCACGGTACCAAGGTATCGAGCCTGATTGGCGCAATGACAAACAATGGCTTTGGGATGGCGTCCGTTGGCCACAATGTTTTTGTCAATCCGATTCGCGTGCTTGGCCGATGCGGGGGCTTTGATTCAGACATTATCGCGGGGATGTATTGGGCTGCCGGCTTGTCTTCGGATGTTGGATTGAATGACGCGGTCTTTTTCCCGAATCCATTTCCTGCACGCGTGATGAATTTGAGTTTTGGTTCGTCCGGGGCTTGTAACCCTGCCTACCGGGAGGCCATTCAACGACTCAATCTTGAGGGCGTTGTGGTGGTAGCGGCCGCAGGCAATGATGCCGGATTGGCTGTCGGTTCACCGGCGAACTGTCCCGGCGTCATTGCGGTTGCAGGGCTGCGACACAGGGGCACCAAAGTGGGTTACTCCAACTTGGGACCTGAGGTTACGGTTTCTGCGCCTGCAGGAAACTGCGTCAACCTCACCGGGGATTGTCTTTATCCGCTTATTGCAGCCACCGATACCGGCAAAACCATCCCGCTTGAGAGTACCTTTTCAAACAGCACGAACGCGACCGTGGGTACAAGCTTTTCTGCACCCTTGGTCGCCGGTGCAGTCGCCTTGATGCTTTCCGCAAACCCAAGCTTATCCGTATCGGAAATCACATCGATGCTGCGCCAAACTGCCCGGCCTTTCCCAGCATCGGGCGCAGATGCCGACGTGAGTCAATGCATAGCCCCGAGTGCTGCGGAGCAGCTTGAGTGCTACTGCAACGCCTCAACCTGTGGAGCAGGCATGCTCGATGTCGCTGCCGCGGTCACACTTGCTTCGCAAAGGCTGATGCAATCGAAGCCAACGGCCAACGTGGAACCGAGCCCATCGACTGGCAATACTTCAGTCAGTCCGACCGCAGATCGCGGAGGCGGAGGCATTGAAAGCGCACTTTTAACAAGCGTCTTGCTCATCGTTTCAATCCTTGTCGTCGTAGCGCGGTTGATAAGGCTCCAACGCCGCAGTCGGTAAGTCCTGCAAGTGCGTGCACAATTCAAAGGCTTTAAGCTCGACGAAGGCCAGATCACTGGCGGGGTATGGTGGTTAGCGGTTGCGTTATTTTTGACCTTGGCCTCGCTTGCCTTATCCGACAATGTTTATAACGCGGATTGCAACCCCAGCAACGATCTCGTATCAAAAACGATGCCTTTGTTGCATCATTTCACGGGTGAACACCTCAGCAACAATCTTTGGGCACTTTGTGTTGTTTCGTTCTGGGGATTGAGTTGCGCCGTCAGGCGATCGGATGCTCTCGCCTGGGCCATAACGATCATTGTTCTTAACCTTTCACAAGCTTTTCAAGTTGGATTGCTTTGTGTTTATGGCATGTCGGGAGCCTTGTACGGTGCTGTAGCGATCGCCTCGCTGCGATTGCTTTTCGAACCCAGCCTTGTCGCCAGAAACTTTTTGATGCAAAGGCAGCTGCGCGGTTTGACAGGCTTTTTACGAACAACAGGCGCTTTGGTTCTTTGTGGGGAATTTCTGCTGTTATCGCTTATAAGCCTTCGATCCATCGAACATGGCGGGGAAAAACTCCATGGTCACGCAGCGATCCTGGTCGACCAAACAAGCCACTGGACTGGGTTTTTGATCGGCTGCACGATCGCAATCATCAATCATTTTTTTCTCGAAACAGACGACGGACAAGTACCTTCATGAAGAAGCGAAGTGGCCCCCGGTCCCTGGACCGTTTTTCCAGGGTGTTCATGAAGATATCTGTCTTGCGGGTTTAGGCGGCCAGCGCTGGCGCTGAGTGCACGCTTTGGGCTGTCTACCGCAACCTTCGTTTGACTCAATCACGCATGAACCGCGCAGAGGAAAGCGTCAAGCAGCACCTTGATGAAGCGCTACCCTGTATGG
>Ga0214923_10002808_pt1 | contig 22587 bp, 29 predicted proteins | sample LL1510_MetaG_FD_177993 | JGI IMG/M metagenome (GOLD analysis project Ga0214923, IMG submission 177993) | Freshwater microbial communities from Lake Lanier, Atlanta, Georgia, United States - LL-1510 | ecosystem: Environmental > Aquatic > Freshwater > Lake | place: USA: Georgia | collected...
TTCATGTTGACATCAGGGCAGGGAAGAGTATAATGTAATATGAATACATGGCTCCCTATAATAGGCAAACTTGAAATCGACGGAATGAATGTTCGCATTCGTTTACCGAACGATTTCATTGCCTATTATAAACAGTTTGTGGATAAGCATATGAAGTTCTTTACAAACTTCCCTGCTCATGGTGCTCACGTTACGGTTGCGTCTGTAAAGACCCATCCTAACCTAAAGAAAAGCGATATCGCTTTTTTACGAAACACTTACATTCATGTTCCTATCAAATTAGAATATAACCCTGATATTATCATGGGTGGATTGACTAGAGATTTTAGAAATTTTTTTGCTATTGTCAGAGGCGAACCATTGGAACAAATGGTTCGGATACTTAATATTAAGGAACCTAATCGTGGGTTTCATGCTACTATATCTAACACAAAGGGTGGAACACGCCCTTATGTATTCTTCACACAAAAACCAGATAAAGATTATAAATCAGTATGAAGAAACTTGATGCAGCAATACGAGAATACCGTAAAAGAAAAGCCCTTCTGTCCGATCAAAGAAAAGCGGTTGATTTATTATTTTGGTCTATTCTAGACGAGGTTGAGATATCACCTAGTAAGGTTGATTATTATCTTATCGCCTTACCAGAAAATTCCGAATGGAAATCACGTTTGGAAAAACATAAAAAGGCGTTTGATGAACTTGCTGCTTATGAACGGCGTGTTAAACAACGCGAAGAGGAAGAAGAATATCAAAGAAGATATTATGACGAATAAACCAATACTTTACTTAGAAAAAGACCTCTTTACGGAAGACGAGAGGCAAGATACCGTTGCAATCATTTCTCAATACTTTACGGTTAGAGAAATTGATTTGCTCGGTGTTGTGCAATCTCGTATCAATCCAAAAAACGTGCTATATGGACGTTTCTCCTTGAATATTGCAAAATACTTAAAGAGAAATTTCCAATATGCAGACTGTTTAAATTGGCTTCCAGTTCTACGGAAATATATTATTTCACCCTCGCAAACGTCATTCAATGATATGGATTATTTCCTTAATCATACGACTGATGAAAATTTTCCTCTATTCTTACGTCCTTGTAATGGATTCAAGTCCTTTTCGGGGCAGGTTTTCCCAAACAAAGGAAAGCTTATAGAAGAAGGAAACTTCATGAGAAATAACAAAAATATCGACACTTCATTAATGTGTATGACTGCACCTGTGGTAGATATTGCTATGGAATGGCGTACCATATTTGTAGAAGGTCAATACTGTTCCGGTAGTCAATATATGGTTAAGGAAGAACTTAATCTTTCACCAGATGTGCCTGATGATGTTGTTGATTTTGCGAACAAAATAGCAAGTCATCCATTCTTTGCCAATATTGGCAATTATTGTATTGACATATGCCAAGTGAATGATAAATTGCATCTATTAGAAGTTAACTCTTTTGATTGCAGTTCATTTTATGCGGCTGATCTAGATAAAATCTATAAAACTTGGAGCACATATTATGAATCCTAAACTTAATGATTTACATAGCAACTATATTAAATATCCTCGTACGTACCATGTCCCGTGGAGCGGATACATTGGTGAAGATGATCGTATTCAAGACAATCTCGATTTCTTCAATGATGAAATTGTAGTCACTGTTAAAATGGATGGAGAAAATACCACCATGTATCGTGATTATATGCATGCTCGCAGCATTGATGGTAATGCTCATTGGACACAAAGTTGGGTACGCCAATTCCATTCTACCATTGCATATAACATCCCGATTGGCTGGCGAATATGTGGTGAAAATCTATTTGCTCGTCATTCTATCAAATACAATGATTTGCAATCATATTTCTATCTTTTCAGTATTTGGAATGATAAAAATGAATGCTTATCATGGGATGAAACAACCGAATGGGCAGAACTATTAGATATCCCTATGGTTCCTACTATTTTTAGAGGAAAATGGGTCGATAAACCGGAGAAAATCCACAATCTATGGACTACATTATATGACGAATCCAGTAATGAAGGATATGTTGTAAGGTCTGCGAATAAATTCAATTACGGACAATTCCGTTATAAGACAGGCAAATATGTAAGAAAAAACCATGTGACTACTTCTAGTCATTGGAAATTTGATAAAATTGAACAAAACACACTAATATCATGATTGAATTAAATACACCATTAGCAAAAGGAATAGTCATTAAAAATAATATATTATTCTTCACAAAGTCATGTCTCAGTCAATGGTACGGTGCCTATAAAGGACAAGCGCATAAATTAGATATTCCTCCTTTATTTTTTTATAATTCTAACCTTATTTGGTGGCAGGATATTACTCTAATCCATAAACCTATTTCATTTAATTGTTGTGAACAAGCAATGATGTTTTGTAAAGCTTTATTATTTAAAGATAAGGAAATTGCTCTAAAAATTCTAGAAGAAAATAATCCTCGTTATCAAAAAGATTTAGGAAGACAAGTTAAAAACTATGACGATTCAACATGGAATGAACGCCGTTTTGCGGCTATTAAAACTATTAATAAATTTAAATTTCGAGATAATCCCGATTTGAAAGAATTTTTATTATCAACAGGTAATCTAATACTGGCAGAAGCCGCTCCATGGGATAAAATTTGGGGTATTGGATTAGGCCCAAACGATCCGCTTGCACATGATGTAACTACATGGCAAGGTCAAAACTTATTAGGGCGTGTTTTGATGGCAGTAAGAGAAGAATTAAGGGATGACTAAATGTATTAAAAGAAAACGAATATATACTTGAACATTACTTGGCATGGAGTATATTTGAATGATATGACTAAAAAACTAATAATTATTATGTCTCCTGCGGGTGGGGGGAAGAGCACAAAAGCAAAGACTTTAACTCATCCAGATTACATATGCGAAGCCGATGATTATTGGTTAAATTGTGTAGGTGATTATCTTTTTGTTCCTGAAAAAATAGGTAAGGCACATAAATGGTGTCAGGATAAAGTCCGTGGTTTAATGGAAAAGGGTATTACATGCATCGCATGTAGTAATACTAATATCACCCGTAAAGACCGTCAACCCTATGTAGAACTGGCTAAAAACCATGGTTATACCGTGTCTATTGAGTTCCCTGATTCTCCGTGGTTTAAGCGTGTGCTTCCAAAGCTTCGTGATAAGACTTTCAATGATAGAGACATCAATGATTTCGTCCATCGTAACACTCACAATGTTCCTTTTGAAGCTATCAAACGAATGTTTTCAAGATGGGAGGAAGATTAATGGCAAATATTTTAGTTATATCACAAATTTCTTATAAAGATTTCAATGTGTATGGTATTAAGGGTATCGGAGAAGATTATAAAAATTTTTATAATCTTCTTAATACTTCATTTAATAAAAAATATAAAACTATATTGGATGGTGATTCTTTTTGGCATTATATAGGTTTTTTAACACCGGAATACGACGCAGAATTTAGACAACATGAAAAAATATGCCCTTTTATAGAAATTTCTACTTGGGAATATACCGACAAACCATTTAAGTTATCAGATTGGAAATAGTTTAAACATCCTTCCACACTTTATTACTGTTCTTATCTGAAAAAATAAAACGGTTACTAGAGAACCCTTGTCCAATGATTGGACAAGGGTTTTTTGTGTACTTTTTACCTGTACCGGGTTTCAAATATGCAACAGTGCAGTGTGGATGATATACAGGAAATTTATTAGTATATTCCAACTCATCACAAACCTGCTTATTCAATGCATGCAGGTCTTTGGAATCTACATCGAACTTTAAAACGTCAAATTTCTCATTTTCAAATAATGAAAGACTTTTAAATTTATATTTTATGGGTTTAAGATCAATGGCACCGAATACTTCTGATACACTGTCAGTATGAAGACCATACAGAACGGTGACGTGTGTTTCCTTCTCAAGCCCATGCCCCGGTTCATCGTCATATATGTCGTCGGGGTCGATTTCAGCATGTAGATCATTAACATGTTGGTATAGATTTGAGCAATCCAACATTAAACAAGAAAAGGAACGGGGGGCCGTTCCTTCGCAAAGTAGTTCATAAAACTTATTAAAAATCATATAACTTTATTTAATGATACATATCCTTCAAAGAAATCTTTAAATGTTAATTGTCTATTAACTAATTCATCTAGAAAATCATAAATTTTAGAAGAATTAATTTTTCTATATCCGTATAGATTCTTTTGTTTATCTATCAAGTCTTTTATTAGTGTTGAAATATATTCCATGGTACGGGGTTCTCGGGAATCAAGATACAATGTTCCCACATATATACCATCTTTAGTAGATATTCCTACTGAATATGATGATGTAGTAATTTCAGGTTTTACTATATCTTTAAGAGTAATGGGTTCTCCTGATCTACAAAAAGGGATAACTATTCTTTCTTCAAAAGCTGTGAGGTATTTAGCTATACTTGGCATCTCGTTTATTAATTGGGATACATGTTCAAATTCCTTATCGAAATTATATTCAGTATCCTCATCTGCGAAATAATACTTAGCAGATAAATCAATTCCATTTGACAAAGTCAAACCCGCATAAAGGGTTTTATAATTATCTAATAAATGATTATTAATAAACTCCCAAAACATAATATATAAATTTATATCATTATATCTATCTTTTGATAAGTCTTCGTGTTGAGAAGTTAGGGATATTGTATTACCTCGACGCAAAAAAGAAGAAGAGGATAAGTCCTCTTCTGTTAAATCAGTTGATATTTGTCCAAATCTTATTGATAAATCTAATGTTTTGGCATCTCTTTCCACCCGAATATTAGGGAACTTTGCTCTTACTTTATCCGCAAAAATGCTTAAGTCACTGGTAACTACTCCATCCAATTCTAATAATTTTGGTAGAGTTTCATTAATAAATTCCTCTTTATCAAACTGTTCATCCAATCTATGATAATAATCGCACTGTAGTTTGAAGGAATTTAATCCTTCTTGTGACAGTTCAAATGAATTTTCGGACGCATCTGCCTCAATACTTGCCTGAATATTAAAACTCTCCTCATCATTATAACTAGATTCTATGGATATATCTGTTACATATCCATCTATGTTATCAGATAATAATCTTCTGGCAGGTGATCTATAATCAAGGGTGAAATTATCATCAATGGTTTGTTTATCTAAACCAGTATCAGAATATTTCAATGTAAGGTAGAAATCATACGTAACATACACAGACCTGTTCTCGTCATCATAACTATCTTCAAGGTTAATACCATAATACTTAAATTTATATTCCTTTAATACTTTTTCAAAATCATCATATCTGATGCGATCTGCCGATATTTTTTCTAGAATTTCATCGGAATTAGGTATTTCATCTTTATTTTCTTCTACATAATTTTCCAAATCTACATCTGTAAAATCATTTCGGGCATCATATTCAGTTTTAAAGGTAAAACATTGTTTACTAATAAGAATATCAGCTATATACGGATAATATATCTTCTTAGGTTTAGAGTTGTTCTTACCTTTACATTGTACCCATTTACCATCATCTGGACTGATTGCTAAAGTGACAAAAGGTTCGGTGGTATTGGTTACTTTGTCAAATCTACGTAAAGAGTATAGGGTTTCTGCATTATGGGTAGTGGCACAATGTCCCATTGCTGATCCTTCCTCCGAGCATCTAGTTGATTCTAAATCAACCCAATAAAAACCATCATTATATTTTTTAATAATGGTGTTTGTTTCAATTCCTTCAATATTTGCAGAAGTTAAATTTTTATGATATTGATCCGCCGCCTCAAGAGCAGTGGTCCAATTATACTGTTTGAGAATGATATTTGGGGTATTAGACACCCAATCTATGATGCCTTGCATCTGGGTTCTAAGATTATTAACAAAATTTAATTTATTATTAGTTTGTTGAAAGCCGGGAAGTTTTTTAATTTGATCGGCAAACCATAATGAATATTTATCATGAACACTATGAAGAAAATCTGCAACATCTTGGGGAACTCCCATTTTTATGATTTTACCTCTATTATCTTTTTCTTCTATTATATCCATTTTGCTACCAAATAACGTGGAATTAGAAGATTTCGTCATTAGTTTGATAAGTTCTGAAAATTTCATATCAAACTATTTATCTGATCAGATAAATATCGAACGGATTTTTACTCGATATGTCGGCAAACTCCATCCTCATCTGGTTCACTCCATGTTCTAAGACGATTTTTAACCATCTTTTTTTCTGCTTCTTCAAACAGGTCCAATCCAGACATTTCAGCCAAATTAGCTAATAAAATTAGACAATCTGCCATTTCTTCCCCGTCTGTTGGATCATCTGCCAACTCTTTAACTTCATAAGTTAAATGTTTCATTTTTGATGAAATATTTTGATCTTTGAATGTGGAGGATGCCCATGCTGATATTTCTTTTTGTAATTCTAATAGAGTTTTCATAAATCTCTTGTTATATCTATCACTTCATTTATATCCAAACAGCGGAACCATGTTCCATCTATTCTTTCACTACTTGTTTCATGGAAATGCCCGTATAAATTAATTTTAGGATTTACATGGTCAACCAATTTTTGAATATTTTGGCGTTCTTCGATCAGTTCTTCCTTTAATGTGGGGTCATTTTTAAACCAACCATAAATTCTTGTAAGTCCGTCATATGGGGAGGCACATGTAGGAGCAGAATGGGTGATTAATACATCACATGCAGGAAGTCCGGTATATTCATTTTTTAATACGAACTTTTCATCTTCCCAATAATCATAAAGCGTTATTCTGTCTTGACGATCAATAGATGTAGCCCCTCCCACAAATAAAAACACACTATCATTTATATCATAATATGTATAATCTTTAACAAAGGTAACTAGGTTATATCTTTGACGAGTCCAATGGTGATCAGTGTAATATGCTGGATTAGAATGATTACCCCTGACAATAAGAATCCGACCATTATGATTCTCACAATAGTCTTCTAACTGACTAAGATCAAATCTATCTACATTTTCCAGAAATCCTTCTCCTGCATCACCTAAATGAATTAAAATAAAATTTTGTAGATTGTAATGTTTTAATAGATCGAGGAAGTCTAATGTGTGGGTATCTCCCATTGCATAAATATTTTCTGCTTTAAGTTTTTCCATTTTCAAATGCTTTCCTCTGACGTTTTAATTGTTCTTCTACAGTTTCATAGATATGAACTCCTGAAGTCTTGTAATAGTTTATATCATTTTCTTTACGAGTCAACAACTTTCGAAGAAACGTTTGCATATCTAATCCATCTTTGGTATGCATCAATGTATTATCAATTAAAGTGTAAAGAACATCCTTAACCGTATATTTTCGAAAAAATAATCCATCATATTTTTCATGAACTTCTTCTTCTGTGACAACGGCTTTGTTATCTGCAAGTAAATCCACAAATTTACCTGTGTCGTAATTACCTTGCCATTTATACCGTTCTGGATTAAACATCGCATCAGTAACACCATAATCTTCAAGATTGATTTCTTGTAGAAGCATATTATTACGGATGGTTTCTGGCAATGCAGAAATATCAGTCATCCATGCGGTAAATTCTCGATTAGCATTATTAAATAATGCATAAATTACGGTTTTTTCCATATTAGCAATATCTCTGTTGATTTGGATCAGATAGCGGGCTTGCACCGCATAATCTGCTGAACCTTTCACTGTTCATATTATAGATATTCTTTCTGTTCGGTAACTTTCACCACAAATCCATTGTATTCGAATTCGTCGGCTTTTTCACAATTTTCAAACCATGAATTGGTAGTAACCATATGGAACTTGATAGCAGCCAACTCTCTTGAGAGCATCTTTACACTCTTCTGAGTACCTTCGAGGGTCAATTGAAGAGATTTCACAAACAATTCCGTATTGACGGTTGCTTTAAGTTGTTCATATTTGTCAAAAAGCACGAAAAAGATTACATCTAAATGATTTGGCTTCTTACCACCTGCCATCCACTTCTTGTATGCTGCGGACGCTGAAACATTAGAAGCCCCCTTGATATAACCATCAATTTCAAGGAAAGGAATGTAATCGGCATCAGCTTCAACCGGGATAGACTCCTTCTTTGGAGAATATCTACCTGCATAGTCAATACCCATTTCTTCAAGAAGCTTTGCACCATCCGCACCATAATTGGTAACTCTCCAATCTTCAAAATGCTTCTGTTCGGAATTCTGTTTGATATATAGATTTAAAACAGAAGCATGTGCTTTCTCGTAAATGAGAGCCTTGCTAAGATTGACGAAATCTTGAATCTTAAGAGATTTTTCAGTTTCATCAAAAATATCAAAATCCTTTTCGGGTTGGAATGTGACGGTTGATTCTGGATACTTGATTACTAATGATTTAAAGTTGAAATCACCATTAGCAACTAATGTATAATTACGATAGGTATCTGCTTCGATTGGAAGGGTAATCTTCTTATCAGAAGTAGCATTAAATGCTTCAATACGTCCTGCCAGTTCAGTGTCAGTAACTTCTAAAACTTGACCCTTACGAACAGTAAGGAGAGAGATATTTGCACGGTTTTCATTGGCAACTACTTGAACAATCTTAGCGCCATCGCCATTAAGTTCAAACTTCACCTTTGAAACATCGGTTCCCTTACGGGTAACACTACTATAAACAGATTCGCTCAAATCAAGCTCAATTTTGCCAAGATTTTCCTCAATTCCGTCAAGGAAATCAGACAATTTAACAGAATTTGCTTCTCCTGTTGCAAGGGTAACGGGGAAATTGAGAGCAAAGTTTTTCAACACGTTCTCTGCTTCACCTTTCTGTGCCACTGTGAAGGCTTTACGAAGGGTTTTAGCCATGTTAGCATCACCTGCCTTACGGAGCACTCCTACGCCTAGATTAGCCTTGTTCTTTTGGCTAAGAACAAATGCAAGAGAGTATACAAACTTACCTTCTGAAAGAGAAATTTGTGGAATACTATCGAGTTCATTTAAATCAACTGCAAATAATTCACTCTCTTGCCCATTATCAGGAACATCAACAGAATTATCTGCTTTCTGTGTCAGAATTGACACATCATTACTAACTTGCCAAACAAGATCATACTTCTTCGGAAGAGCAACATTTTTGACAAGAATACGATTCTCAAAGAATGTCTTATAACTCTTATCGAGTTCAAAATGATCAGAAATGTGGGACATTTGACCCCCGATAGCCTCTGCCATATCAAGCAAGACACGACGATTATAGTTATTAGAATAACCAATAATTCGTGCATTAGCGAATTTACCATTCAAATCTTTACAGATTCGGATAATATCCCTTTCAGGGGAGTTGTCATTTGGATGTCCATCGGACAAGAACAATAAAACGTTGTTATTATGCCCTGTGAGAACTTCTACATCAGCAAGGACGGTAGAAATGCTACCCAAAACTTGGGTGTAATTGGTCATACCACGGGTATAAATGTTACGCTCAATAAGCGCATCAAAATTGGCCGTAGCGGTAGCACCCTTTGTAATCCAGTCAAATTTGTTAAAGCCGGAAAACCATGCCAATGAAATTGTATCGGCAGGGGTGAGTAAGTCTTTGGTAGCACTAAGGGTATCTTTCAGATACTTAATAGACGACCACATTGAACCGCTGGTGTCCACTAAAATTAAGTAATTGACTGGAACATTTTCTAATCTTTTATCTTTTTCTAAAATAATTTTCATAGGTTAATATACGTTATTTTTCAGTGTTAGTCAAGCGTTCTTTTTCTGCTTTTCTCTCTAAACAAAACTTTTTAAAATCATCGAAGTATTTTTTATATTTTGATTTAAAACTTTCATCACCTTCGATTACATAATCTTCTAAATTATCAGCGTCCATTGCTAAATCATCCAGTCCCAATGAATATAGATAAATTTTATCTCCGTCAGATGGATCAATCTGTCGCATTCCTTCAATATTATATGAAATAGTGTTCGATTCATCCCGAATCAAAATACCCGGTTTACCATCATAGTACCATGGTAATCTTTGGGCAAAATGTATATCCCCTTCGCCAAAAACCTCACAATTTCCTTCGGGATCAAGTTCTTGTAAATGTTTAATTAGGTCTTTTGTTTTCATAATGTCCGCTTCGGATTAATCCATTTCGTTGTTTACGTCTCTTCTCTTTAAATGCGTTGCTCTGTAATTCTTCTAATTTCTTAACCTGTGTAAGAGCCTTTTTAAGAGTTATCATATTAAAAATATTCTCTTACTGTGTTTTCAAAAATTTTAGTTAATTGTTCAGAAATACCATAGCGTTCCGCATTGATTTCAATAGATTTACGAATATTACCATTCTTCAATCGTTCTGTTGCAGCCTTCCAATCTACCAGCATTTCAACTAAATCCACCAGCGTCATATCATTGACCCCATTTTTATGATATTCTGTATGGTGACGATTATTCGCATAATGATGTTCAATAGCAGGTTTCACCTTTTCTAACAGTGCTTTATACTCTGATGAACCATATTCTACTTTGCTCAATTCAGGTGTATATTCTCCAAAAATTTCCTTTTCAGGGCTTTCCAATTTAGAAAGATCATGATTGCGTGCTCTATCATCTAATTCACGAATCATTTGGAAAATAAGTTCCCTAACTCGATGGATGTGCTTCATTGCTTCCATCATACCCTGTACCGTCTTATCATTATCCATATTTTTTATTTAGCATGTCAGCTAATTCTCCTATATCATCTTTACGAGCAATTACTTCAATCCATTCGGAAGGAATAGAATCATATCCATAATATAATCCAGCCAATCCTCCGGTCACTGCTCCTGTTGTGTCTGTATCACTTCCAAGATTAACCGCTTTAAGAACTGCATCTTTATAAGTGTCTGTGGTCAATAAGCACCAAATACTCGCTTCTAATGTGTCTGTCACAAATCCTTCACTATTAATTTCTTTTTCAGGTATGTCGGCAATATTAGAAAATAATAACCTTTCAAGAAATAATAAGTTTTCAATAGGAGTTTTATATTTTAAGAAAAATTCAGGAATTATAATGCGTAAATTATCATATGCTGTCCATTTATCCACTCCTTCCATTAATTGTAGCATGAATTCTATATAATAGAAACATCCTATGGTGGAGTAATAATGTGCATGAGTAATAGCTGATACTTTACGGACAATCTCCCATCTTTCTTTGATGGGCATATCTTTTACATACAAGGCTAATGGAGAAGTTCGCATTAAAGAACCATTTCCGTTAGAATGAAGCTCTGTTCCCCCTGTTTGTGACAAGGGCAATCCTGCTGTAATTTTATCTATTGCTCTCCGAGTGGAATTCCCAATATCAAAAAGGTATCCATGTGGCGACCATAAATTATCATTCGCCCATGCTGCAAAATTATGTGCAATTTTTTCAAGTGAAAATTCTCCACATAACACATCTGCAATACAGAAAGTCATAGAACTATCATCCGACCAAGTACCTTTAGGTTGATTGTACGTACCGTACTCTCTCATATCAACCACTGGATCACTGATACGTTGTGCGCGACTTGAAAACTCAATAGGAACACCTAATGCATCTGCCACACATACTCCAAACAATATATCCTTTGCTTTATTCATATTTTTCAATACACCAACTTAGCATCAGTCATAACACTTGTCAACTTAGAAATGTCTTGTTGAATTTCTTCTGAAATATTTCCCAAATATATTCGGATGCCACCAAACTTAATTTTTATTTGATAAATTTCAAATTGGGGGCATTGTTGTTCCACATATTCCAAAAATTCTTCAAGAGCTTCGTACCATACATACGGAGTTGGATTACCTAATCCATCAAATCCATACCATCTATCAGGGACACGATTTTTATATTTTTCTTTTAAAGCCTTGAACTTATATTTGCAAAAATTTGCGTCCTCTTCCATTACATCAGTATATGGTTTAAAATCCAGCGGATATGCCGGAAAATCATAATAATGATCCGGTATAAGTTTATACTTTTTAATTAATTCTTCTGCTTTACTCATAATTATGGTCGTGTAAATCTTCCTAAATAGTTTAATCTATCGGGAGCCATCCAAACAGTATAGGAATCGTCTCTCTTTATATACCATCCCGGTGATCTAGTGAAATGATGCTTACAGTAACATACGGTATCAGTAGAAGATAGTTCTTGTACAGTTTTGATATAATTTTTAAATTTTGGATCAAGATTTATATCCTCATGGTGGGGATTGAGTATCCAACCTGTATTACCACATCTATTTATCATCATAAATCTATTTTGCGTAGATATGATATTGCAACCGGGTAAACCTAAATTAGACTTATTAATTTTTTCCCAAAGAAAATTATTCATCTTATTTCTACTAGAAAAAGTATGTTTTATGCCGTCGATTAAACCTATAGACCATTCATAATCTGATTGGGCTTCGAATTCTCTTAGCAACTCTTCAAGAGAAGGGTTCTCATTAGATGATATTAACGGATAAGTCGGGGTATGTGGCACTTTCTCATATCCGACGAATTTTCCAACAAATTCATCTGAAATTTTCTCATGAGACATATCCATTAATATAGTATCAACTATATCTGTTTGATATTTTTCAATTTCTGGAATTAAACAAGTTATTCCTGAAAGGGTTAGGGTTTTTATAAATTCTGATCTTAACATATTCTTAAAGGCCAATTACAATACTATATCTTAGTTCTCGCACAGGAGATACATAATGTGCTGCTGTATATGGGAAATCAATATATTGTCCTGCTTTATCAGGAATAAAAATAAGCTTGTTTTCATCATCTTCACATACTAGACCATCATAATCACTGGTTGTCAAGGTAATTAAATGAAGTTTTCTCACTCGATATGAATCTCTATGAGGAACGATATAGTCACCGGGGTTATATTTTTGAATTTGAATAAATTCCCAAAAATCTTTGGTATCGTCATCCCAATCGGCATCGGCAAATATTACATTCTTTAATTCAGAAGACATGTGTTCATCTTTTAATGTATAAAACTTAGAACATATACCGGGAATAAATCCTGCATGTGCATCCTCACCGGAACGAGGGGTAAAACTTGCTTCGTGCTCTTTTGCAAGAGCTATAATCTGATCGGCATTTCTTAAAAAATTTGGAATAACTTCAAGCATAATTGTTTTTTATATATGTGAAAAATTTAAACTCTCTATCATTAAACGGCCAAATTTCAAAGAAAGTCTCCTGTTTATTACCAACTACAAACTCTTCATTTATTTGTTTATCTTGGAGATATGTCACAAGGTCTTCTTTTAACTTTTTCTTATCAAACCGCTGCTCATGAAAACTATGAACTTGGAAAATTTTCAATATTTCTGCTAAAAACTTATTAGATTCTAAGAAATCATTAAACTCAAATGTGGCAAATTTATCCCCTAATCCATTAAGAATACCTGATAAATCGTTCCGAATATAATTATAAATCTTTTTAGAGAACGGGTCGTTTAATATGGCATCCATTTCTCTTTTTGCAGAGAAATAAAAATTCTCCAGATAAGACATCTTATTCTTGTGATAACGGGAACATTTACAGTTAGAACATTGTTGTATATCATCTATACCTTCGTTCCAATTATGCCCCTGTTCTATACAAAGTTTATATTGTTTTTTGAAGTCCATGAGTAAATTTTGTGTCTCCTGTATATCCTTTTTGTAAATGAACCACGCCTAGCTGGATACCGAATTGGGGCCAAGGGGGAGGGGGAGTATCAACTGTAATAATTTCTTTAAATCCGAATCCTGCTTCCTTGATATCTCTGAATCGAGCTTTGAAAAAGAATGCATTAATAAGTGACAAAAATATCACATTATCGGCTATTTCCATTGACTTGTTCAAGAATGCTCTAAATTGAGAAAATGGGGGGTTGGTGATAACATAATCATATCTATATGGTATAAAAGAATTTTCAGGATTTGGAAATTTTAAAAAGTCTATTCCTTGAAGTATATCGCACCAGTCAATGCTAGAGATACGTGAAAAATCGGGATACTTTTTAAAATTATCAGTGAATGCATCTACAAAAGCACCCTTACCATAGCAGGGTTCCATTACCTTGATTGGTGTTCCGTATCCAAATGGATTAAAATAATTAACAATTTGTTGGGCTAATTCTGGTGGCGTATAAACTTCATCGTTTCCGCCTTTTGGTATAATACTTCTACTCATTTAAAATAGAAGTGTTTAATTTCTGTTACGCCTTCATCTTCTACAACGAGACAAGTCTGTCTTTGACGGGACTTGTAACCGGAGTTATCAGAATGGCGGCATCCACCCACTAATGTTGGAAACATAAAACCTTCCACATTCGTTAATTCATATGTCTCGGAATGATGTTGATCCGCACTACAATAATAAAGACGTTTTGCAGAACGCATACTATCTGGCTTAGACATAAAGAGGTTATTGATATAATTCTCTCTACCTTTACCTTGTGCAGGTAATCTATTCTTTGTTACTGCGGCATAACCATGTTCCATTAAGAACAGATTATGAGATACATTGAATAAAATATGTCTTTCACTAGTTACATGGAAAGATAAACGCTTATCCGTCTTATAATATAAGGAAAGCATCTTGATTAGAATATAATCTCCTAATGCAGAGTGATTACCTGAGCATGCATATACGTTAATATTGTTATGGACGCTTAAAATCTTTTCCATAAAGAGAACCACAGAATTAAATGCTCTTTCAAGCTGTTCTTCACCGATTGGTGAGGCTTCTAGGTGTGTCCCCTTGTCTGTGTCACCTGTCAAGGTATGACATAAATCACCAAGGAATAACACGTTCAATTTCTTAAACTTGTTATTTTCTCGAATATACCGCTTCAAATTATCGCCATATTCATCAACCGCTTTTTCAGTTTCTTCAATATTCCATTCTTTCTGATTGAAAAGATATCTCTTATTTGCAATCAAGCCGTAGTGCCAATCTGAACACCCAATTAATAATTCCTTATTACCTTTGACGGCAGGAAGATTGTATTTCTTGGGAATATACTTGGGTGGAGTCCAGTTCATCTGCATGAAACGGTTGAATGGATCAATTGTATTATATTGCAATTCTCTCCACTTTTCTGCGTCCTCTTGTATCTGTCTCCAATCCTTCTTTTCAAACTTTTGAAGAATGTTAAATGATTTGGAATTAACCATTTCATCTACCAAAATCTCTTCATCTGCTTCTTCCAATTTTTCTTCTGTAAATGGTAGAGAGTCATGTGTCTTATTCAGTGACTTGAGAATAAACGCAATTACATCTTTAGGAATACCTAATTTTAAAGATATTTCCCCTGCTGTAAAGGGTTGTTTATCATAGCTTGAATAAAGCTTGACGATTGTATCAATTTTATCTTTTCCAAAAACTATATTTTTGCCGAACTTCTGTTCTGACTGGAAAATATATTTGTTAGTATTAGGATTAAATATGTATTTTTTTGATATTTCTAAAGTGTCGTTGTTTCCACTAATCATAGTCATATTTACACTTTACGCTATGGCAAAGTGCATAACAAGGTATGATTTTAGAAAATACCGGGTGCTCTAATGTCTTTACCGGGAGTAATACCTCTGGTATCTGTTCCGTAATGCATTTTTAACATGTCAAATATTTCTTCAATATTATTCTCGTTAACGTCATCAATAGTGATATTTTCAGTAGGCTTGCCGTGTAATAAACAGTTGAGAATAATACGCACCCAATATAGGCGTTTACCATTATCCAATTTTTCTTCATCACTGCTATGTTTATTAAAATATTTAATCTTGTCTAAAATGTTCTTACCCTTAATTTCAGGTTGTTCGGACCATTTAGAAGAAAATCCTTCAAATTTATCCATAACATATTCAATAAAGGCAATTACAGGTTGCCACTTTTTAGTTTCTTCAAAGAAATCAGGTAATTCCTCAAACGGAATACGGTTTTCACCTAGTTTTAAAGAAAATTGATGTACGTCCTTGGATTCTGTATTAAAGAATAATGCTCTAACTGCTAGCTTAGCCAATTCAATTTCTTCAGGGCTAACAGGCTCATCTTGAATATCAACAGGATCATCTTCTAACTCGTCTTCGGGGGCAGGTTGTTCTTCATTACCTTCCGCGCCTCCTTCAGGGGCAGGTGGTTGTCCCATGCTTCCCCCGCCATTAGGTGGAGAAGGGGGTTGCTCTGCTTCCTGTAACAATTTCAAATAAAGTTCATCAAATCTCATAATGGTTATTTACTTTATTGTTTTAACGGTTGGATCAAATGTGTCATAAACCGACTAAATTTTGCAGGATCATTTGCTAAAACTCTAGCTTGGCGATTGAATTCTTCTGGATTCTGTTGTTGAGTTTTTAATAAAGTATCAAATTCCTGTAATTCGTCGGGAGTACCTGCGGGTGTTTGATTTGAAGTTTGTTGGGGGTTGTTAGTGGGGGAAGCAGTTTGTTGAGCATTTTGCGCCCCTCCTGATTGTGGTTGAACGGCATTAGGGGGTGCTCCGTTTTGCCCTTGTGGGGGTTGTTGTTGCCCCTGTTGGACAGGTGGAGTTGCTTGGGAACCTGACTGGTTTGCCATTCCTCCTCTACCCATGTTTAATTCAGAAATAATATCTTTATCATATGATTCTTTTAAAATTTGTTCAATAGCGTCGTCAAAATGGCTCATATTTTTATTTACATTAAAGTTAACTACATGTGCCAAATCTAATTCCATTTGTCCTTGTTTAGCTAAATCTTCATATTCTTTGCTAGGTGCTAAAGGTTTCACAAAATCATGTAATTCAAAAAAGTTTAAGTTTTTATCATCTATTTCAACTGCAAGTTCTTCATCGAGATACAACATTGCATTATAATAATCAACCAATCCACCCGAATCTAATATAATTTCTGCGTCTGCTTGGGTTAACCATATATTTAAAGTGTATAATCTTTTAGATGTGCTGCTTCTAAATTTCAATCTTTTATAATCTTTCTTAGCTTCCACTTCTCCTGTGAAAACAGCAGGAACAGACATATAAGAATGGAAAGCATCCCATATACTATAATTATGCCCTGTGGTAGGTAAGTTAAATTTCGAACTAATATATAATCCTAATCGTTCTTCGATATCTTCTGATACCTCCTGTAAAATATCAAAAACTTGGTCAGATATGTTAATACCTCGACCCCACGCACTTCCTGCTAATTTTTCAACTTCATATTCAAAGGTAGGTATTTCAAATTTACCGAAATTTCGTTCGTCTCCTGTGTTTTCGCCTGCAATATATCTATCATAAAAATCTTTAAGTTGATCCGTGTCTAATTTTTTATATTCTACTTGGAAAAATTCATATATTTTACTGTTCATCATTTGGCGAAGTTCGAGCATTTCATCCCCTTCATCGGTATTATAGGGTTCTCCTAGAAATGAGGCTACTCTGGTCTGTAATATATTTGATACATCTTGGGTAAGACGATAATCTCTAAAAAGACCATCTCCATCGCCATAGTATTCTACATAATCGTAAAAATCCACATTATCTCTCCCCATGATATCAAAGGTTAAAGTTTCAGTGAGAAAACTAATACTTGCAGTATATTTCTCATCTTTTTTGCTAGGATTAAAAAATTCCAGATCGTATGATTTTTTAATATCAATGTCTTTAATTTTAGCTTTTAATTGTTTAATCACCGTGTCGGGAATTTTATATGCTAATTCGATAACACCGTTATTTATATCATACGATACTTCAAATAAGTCCTCATAATCACGTCCGAAAGCGTCTATATAAATGTCTTCGGCATCATAACCATCTCGTTGTTCGTCCATCCATTGCTCTTCAGCATGATCGTCCTCTTCCTGATCTTGATCCTTATATTCATCTTCGCTATCATCGGTTTCATAATCCCCAATATCTTTTCCCCAAATTTTCTTAATCATAGAAGATAAACTATATCCTCCGTCTTCATAAGTTCCTCCTTTAAGAGTTAATACATTATCAAAATCAAAATCAGAAATATCTTGACGTTTTGCCCAATTAGTCACTTGATTGGCAAAATCTGGTCCTAATGAATTTACATCCTTACCATATAGTTTTAAACTAGGTACTGCGAGAGTGTTACCTTTGCTGTCCATTGCACAACGAATACGATATCTTCCCACAGGAATTATACCATTTATACTTCTTTCTTTGTCTTTGAAAATTTCATCAGTTTGTAAATGTAATTCAATTTGAGGAAAATCGGCGGCTCTAATCAAATATGCAATTCCTGCATTTGATGTTGCATCTGCCAATGCACAGTGGAAATACTGTCCCCCTTGGGAATGACATGACGACCATGTGTGATCGCTCATACGAGCAACATCTACCGGAGAACGAGAATAAACAATATAATAATCGCTTTGTTGTGAGTCTTTATATAATTTCTGTAAATCAGAAACTTTTAACAATTCTGATAACTCCTTATCTGCATTTTGCCAATGTTGTAAATTTGCTTGCTCGGCTGGAGTTAATTCGTCTTTCTGTAATAGGGGTGTAATAAATTTCTTAAGTTCTTGCTGTCTTTTATTAAGAAGTTTTCCTATACGAAAAGGATTTTTTTTGTCTTGATCGGTTAATTTAAAGCCTGCCCATTTTTCAAAATCTATTTCAAAATCAGATATATGAGCAGATATTTTAGCTTTATAATCCGAAGTCTTAGCCAATCTTTCAGCAATTCTTAATTTATCACCGAAAATATGATTAAATGGTAATTTTTTATGTTCTAGTAATCTTTTGACATTGGTAGGGATTCTATCATAATTATATTCAGATAGCTCTTTTATTATATTATTATTGAAAAAATCTTTAAATTTCATAAACTTATTTACTTTTTAGTTGACTTTGTTATTGGAGTGTCCTAAATTAGGAGTAGCATACTAATATAAACTCAATTCCGCGCTCGTCTTTGGGGGTTCCAGAGCAGGGGTAAGAAATTGTTCTAAAGTGTTAATTTATCGACTTTTGTATGCAGAACAGTTTCAGGATGAAAGATAACAAGGTTCACACTGAATCCGTTTTTCGTTCCTTAATATCAAAGGTACTTACTTTTAGTTAATAAAAAACTACTAAGGGTAAGGGTTCCCTTTGGTAAAAAGGAATCAGAAAAACAGGTTCACACCAAAATCTTTAATAACAAATCAACAAAAACAACATATTCAACAGTACAATATGTGTTGCTTTTAAAATTTAACGTGTTATATTGTCGTATTATGATGACAGTGTTTACAGATGGTTCATGCAACCATAACCAAAGAGGAGTTTCCAATACAGGAGGCTATGCTTATGTGGTTTTAAATGAATCAGGAACAAAAATAAGAGAATTTGTAGGTAAAGCAGTTAATACGACTAATAATCGTATGGAACTTTCTGCTGCTATCCAAGCTCTTAAGGATTTAAAAAATATCAAAGAAGAAATTATAATTAACTCTGATAGCCAATATGTTGTAAATGCCATAAATCAGAAATGGATTCATAATTGGAAAAGATTTGATTTTAGAAAAGGAAAATTCAAGCAGGAAATTCCTAATGCTGATTTATGGAGAGAAATGTATGATTTGCTTCGCCCCAATATCAATTTTAAGTGGGTAAAAGGTCATACCAATCAAAATACATGGAATGATTATATTGACAACTTAGTACAAAAGGTGTATGAACGTAACTTCACAATTATAAACTAATATGATTTTACTATTAGGAGCATCCGGCTATGTCGGACAAAAATATCAACAATATCTTAAATTTAGGAATATTCCTTATTCAACTGATTCTATTCGTTTACCCGATACTGCCACCTATTACACTAATGATATAAATCGTGTGAAAGATTTAATATCTAAACACGATCCTTCATTCGTAATCAATTGTGCAGGATTTACGGGCGTTCCTAATGTTGATGCATGTGAATTAGAACATAATAAGAATGCTTGCTATGCAGCAAACATGATCTTACCCACTCTCATTGCTCATGTGTGCTCGGATTTTGGAATCAAGATGGGAAACGTGTCTTCGGGTTGCATTTATCAAGGAGATATGTTATTCGATGAAACATTTACTCCTAATTTTAGAGAATCTGTTTATAGTAATTCTAAAGTATTGGGAGAATACGACATTCATCAATTATTTCAATATGATAATGTATATTCATGGCGTTTACGGATTCCATTTGATTATATAGATCATCGAAAGAATTTCATTTCGAAGATTATTAAGTTTGATAAATTAACAAATCAATATAATTCCATTTCGAATTTAAATGACTTTGTTCGGGCAACACTTGATTCATATTTGAATGAATTGCCTTGTGGAATTTATAATGTAACCAATCCCGGCAAAGTTCGTGCGCAAGATATTGCAAATATTTTAGTAGATAAGGGAGTGGTTCCTGCTGATAGGACTTGGCACATTATGAATGATCCTGTTGAAATTGGAGAAATTGAAAAAGTAGAACGCTCCAATTGCACCCTTGATTCTTCCAAGATAATAAATCTTGGCATACCTTTACAAGACATCTATGAGTCTTTAAATAAGACTATAGATTTATGGAAGAAAAACGATACAATATATTGGAATTAAATATAAGATATGATGATTCCCTTACGGAAGGGTTTTTCATATCTTATATATTAAAAGGGATAATATCTGGAGATTGTTTATCTTCTCCAGATATAAACATTATCTGGAGAGATATAACTCCTACAAAATTAAAATGTAGTACTATAACGTATAATATATTTAAATATATTATACGTTTATATATTCCCGATTTAATTAATTCATTTATTATTGATGAAAATATTGATGAAAATATTTTCATATTAGAATCTGATAAATTTTGTATTGATGGAGTAAAAATTAGCTATGGAAAAAAAATATAATATATTGGTAACGGGTGGATGTGGATTCATCGGATGGAATTTCTTAAAACATCTGTTTAAGGAAGAACAAATTGAATTTGATAAAGTTGTTAACCTTGATATATTAAACTATGCGGCAACGAATCCAACTCATGAGCCGTATTATGATGATCGTTATGTGTTTGTAAGAGGTAATATTACAACAGACACTGTTTATAAGATTTTATCCAAACACAAAATCAATTTAATAGTTCATTTTGCTGCCCAAACACATGTTTGTAACTCTATTGAAGGACCAAGACCGTTTTTAGAGTCGAATATCTTTGGAACATATAATTTACTTGAGGAAGCTCGTTACTATTGGAATGATGAGGGTATTGAAGGACGAATGATCATGGTTTCTACTGATGAAGTTTATGGATCACTAGAAGATCAAGGAGGAAAGGCATTTACAGAAGAAACACCTTACCATCCAAACAATCCTTACTCTGCATCCAAGGCAGCAGCCGACCATATCGCCAAAGCATATTTTAATACGTATAAATTTCCTGTAATTGTCACAAATTGTTCTAATAACTATGGAGCAGGGCAGCATACGGAAAAACTAATCCCAAGGATTATTGATAGTTGTATCAATTGGACAGAAATACCCCTTCATGGCGATGGAACACACCAAAGAGACTGGATACATGTTTCCGACCATTGCCGAGGTATTATCCGTGCTATTCAATACGGACGTTTAGGAGAATCCTATCTATTTGGAACGCATAAAAATCTTCAAAACATTGAAATATGTGATACTATTTGTGATTACTTTGATACAATTACCTTATCAAAGGCTTCACACCATACTCTTAAGAAATTTGTAGCAGATAGGCCGGGATATGACAAGACTTACTTGATTGATTATACTAAATCACGAACAGAATTAGGTTGGAATCCATTGATCCCTGTAAAAGAAGGATTAATTACTACTGTTAACGAATATATTAAAAAATATGAGTATAATAAATTGAAGTAACATTGTATGTGTGTTATATTCATCCAATGAATATTGTCTTTACAGAAGATCAACAGGCTGCATATGATGCCATTATAAATTTCATAGATAATGGAAGTAATTATATGGCATTGCTTGAGGGATGTGCAGGAAGCGGAAAAAGCACCCTCTGTTCTGCAATCGTAGATTATGTAGTCAATCATGGTTTATTCGGTAAGATTGCCATGTGTGCTCCTACATGGAAAGCCGTCAAGGTTATGAAAGCCATGGCAAAGCCTGAAAATAAAGATAAAATCGACTTCACTTCCCTTCATTCTCTATTAGGATTGAAACATTTAATTACTAAAGACGGTAAAGAGATTTTTAAACGTGATAGCAAGTCCCCATGTAAGTTATCGTTCTATGATCTAGTAATTGTAGATGAAGCATCTATGGTTTCTGATGAATTATTTAATGAAATTGAGAACCAGAACTATCGGGGAACAAAGGTGTTGTTCGTAGGGGATAGTAATCAGATTAATCCTATCAATCATACTCATGCTATTCCAATGTTGGAAGAAAAACGTAAATTGTTCAATATCGAACATTATAAACTAACTAAAATTGTTCGTCAGGCAGAAGGCAACCCTATTATTGTTTATTCTCAGAAAATTCTAAAAGATGAAT
>Ga0214923_10002809_pt1 | contig 22583 bp, 13 predicted proteins | sample LL1510_MetaG_FD_177993 | JGI IMG/M metagenome (GOLD analysis project Ga0214923, IMG submission 177993) | Freshwater microbial communities from Lake Lanier, Atlanta, Georgia, United States - LL-1510 | ecosystem: Environmental > Aquatic > Freshwater > Lake | place: USA: Georgia | collected...
GCAATCCGGATGCCGAAATCCTGCTGATCGGTGAGGCACCTGGCCAGAATGAGGATTTGCAAGGTCGCCCGTTCGTGGGCGCATCCGGACAGTTCCTCACCGAGATGCTTCGGCAGAACGGCCTCCGCCGTGAGGATGTGTTCATCGCCAACGTCGTGAAGCATCGGCCGCCGAACAACCGGGATCCGCTTCCAGACGAAATCGAGGCATGTGCCTCATTTCTGTCTCACCAAATCGACGCGATCGATCCCTTGGTGATCATTACTCTGGGGAGGTTCTCGCTCGCAAGGTTCTTTCCGGGTGAGAAGATCAGTCAGATCCATGGCCAACCAAGGACGATTGGTGGGCGGACGGTAATCCCGCTTTACCATCCGGCGGCGGCGCTTCATCAGGGTGCGCTTCGGAAGGTTCTCGAGGCAGACTTCGCCAAGGTTCCCGGAATCGTCGACATTGCACGAAGGGCCGCTGGCAGGATCGCCCCACCCGCTGCGCCTCTTCGACCAGATGAGCCGGTGCAGCAGGCGTTCACGCTGCTCCACGACTTGGCGGAGAAACAAATCGGCGAAGGCATCGAGAGTTCAACCGATCTCACCGGTACCGCAGCACCAAAGCCCCCGCGCCAGCTGCCGCTCCTCTAGATCCTTGGAGATCCCGGCGTGTACCCGCGTCTCCGGGTCGTGGTTCAGCCCGGAGATGCACGAAGGTATAGGGTGCCCGCGATCACTCCAGTGAGTGCGGTACTGCACACGAGGAACCAGAATGTCGCCCGCCAACGGCGCCATCGCGAAAATGCGATCGGACGCCGTGATGGTGCGTAGTGCCAGGCATCAACCCATGCCTCCTGCGACGCGCGCATTGGAAATCGCGCGGCGAATGCAAGACCGGCGAGACATGCGGTCACGGTGACGGCAATCTGCCAGTTCTCGATCACGCCCTGCCTCCAGGTGCCAGTGGCGATGCTTCAAAAGGGCCGCGGTTGGACGGGTTCAGGCGTCTGGCGCTCCGGCAATGCGCCGGTCCTCCCGGGACAGGTGTTCAACGGTCTGACCGGTCTCCACGTAGGTCCGAGTGACGTGTGCGCCGCCATATGTCCAGAGGAAACGCATCTCGGAACTGCTGTCGTTGCGGAAGTGGTGCGGCACGCCCGGAGGGACAAACGTCGTGTCGTAGGGGCGGACAGTGGTCTCCTGGCCATTCATGATCGCGATGGCCTCGCCTTCGAGGATCGTGATCGCTTCTTCCACATTATGCGTATGTAATGGAATAACGGCACCGGGTTGGAAGGTGCTGATGCCGATCGTCAGGCTTGTACTACCCCGGTCGGAATGGACGAGGGGTTGGGTGACCACTCCCTTGGCGCGGGAGATCGTCGGAAGTTCGCTTGGTCGGAGGATTTGTCCCTGGGCGGGTGGGTTGGTCGTGTCGGTCACGGATGCCTCCTGCGATGTTTGGCGCGCACCGTGCGTCGCAGGGTTTCGCGCAACGATCAGTCTACGACCCAGTTCACGTTGGGGGGTGCGGTACCATCGCGAAAGGTCGCTGCGGGTCCATCCGCGTGGCAGGCCGGACTGGGAGTGGAACTGTGCCTGACCGCCCGCCGACATTCTTCGCTTGGGACGAGATTGTTCCCAGGGAACTTTTCCCGGGTGTGACCGGCCAGATTGTTTCCGGGACGAATGTGATGCTTTCCCGGGTGACAATCCCGGCGGGAAGCGTGGTTCCACCCCATTCGCATCCGCATGAGCAGGCCGGATGGGTGATCGAGGGTGATGCGACCTTCACGATCGGTGGGGTTTCCCGTCACCTAAGGGTCGGTGACTACTACTTCATCGGTAGCAACGTGACCCACGCCGTCGTCCCAGGTCCCGACGGGATCGTTGGCCTTGATGTGTTCGGCCCCCCCCGTGAGGATTACCTTCCCCGCGAGTGACCGCGTTGGGTCAGGGTCCTGGCACACGTGACGGTTGGAGATCCGAGCCGCCGGTACTGTCCTGGGGCCAGTTTGCAAGAGAGGCGTGAGAAACGATGTCAAAGTACCGAGTGCTCCTGACGGGGAACCATTTCCGCCGAACTGACCCCGCGCACGAGAAGCGGTTGGTCGATGCTGGCTGCGAAATCGTGATGAGCCCGTACGGGCGATCCGCAACGGAGTCCGAACTCATTCCTCTCCTCGAGGGTGTGGATGCCGTGCTCGCGAGTACTGATCACTTCACGAGGGCGGTTTTTGCGGCTTCGCCTCGCCTGAAGATCGTTGCGCGGTGGGGGGTTGGCTATGACGCCATCGACGTTGACGGCGCGACCGAACACGGTGTCTGGATCACCACGACCCCGGGTACGAATGAACACTCGGTAGCCGATGCGACCATGACGATGATTCTTGCGATTGCGCGGGATGTCGTCGAACATGTCGAGACGACGCGCGCGGGCAAGTGGGAAAGGCTGGTCGGGGTCGAATTGCTTGACCAGACCATCGGTGTTATTGGCTTCGGCCGCATCGGGCGTCAGGTCGCAATTCGGGCGAGTGCGTTCGGGATGCGCGTCGTGGCTTATGATCCGGTCTTGTCCGATCAGGCAATCCGCGATGGTGGTGCGGAACCTGCGACGCTTCAGGAAGTGCTGCGTCAGGCCGATTGGGTGACGCTCCACGCCCCATCGATGCCTGAGACCCATGACCTCATTAACGCCCGGACATTGGCGATGTGCAAGAAATCGGCATACATCATCAATACCGCCCGCGGTGACTTGGTGAATGAGGACGACCTGGCGGAGGCCCTGCGGTCGGGAACCGTTGCCGGGGCGGCCCTTGATGTCTTCAAGACCGAACCGATCAAACCGGACAACCCCCTGCGGTCCCTGCCGAATGTATTGCCGTTCCCGCATATCGCAGGTATCACGAAGCAATCATCGGAGCGGATGTCCGCAATGTGTGTCGATAACATCCTGGCGGTCCTGGCCGGGCATGCCGCTCCCACGCCGGTGAATCGTCCGGCTACACCCAGGCACTGACCCGTGAAGGACCGGTTGGGACGGGTCATGAACGACCCGTCGTTCGTCTATGGCGAGGTTTACGGACCGATGATCACGGTTGAGCGGTCAATCGTGTTGCTTCAGGTCCGCCTCGCCCAACTGCCACCCGAGACCCTGACACTGGAGTATCTCGACGAACAGTACTCCGCGCTCCTGAAGACATTGGTGTCATCCGGATTGTGCGTTGTCACATCGTTTACCCAGCCGACCATCGAGAAGACCATCTGGTTTGCGCACCAGCGCTCACAGATTGACCGGTTTCGGGAATAGACTTGTTCATGACTACCACGAGCACCCAGTACATCCTCGAACTCCTGCCGAATCCCCCGGAGCGGGTGCTTGGGGAACGGATGGAGGCCAACCAGTTCACCTATGGCCCCAGCCAGATCCTTGTCGCGCGCCAGCCTGGTGGCAGCGGCGACATCGTCGGTGCCGTCCGACTGGCGATGCGTACGCGGACCCTCCGCCCGCAGGGACTGATCACGGACTTGCAAGTCGACAAGGATCTGCTCGATAGCGGGTTGCCAGAGCAACTCATTGCCGAGGCGGAGCGACGCCTATTGGAAAACGGCGCGCAGAAGATCGACGGCCTTCTCCTTGATGGAGAGGGGATGGCCTCCTATTACTATAGGCTTGGCTACTGGTCGTCACGTCGGATGGTGATCCTGGCATGGGATCTCACGGCCCTGCGCGACATTCCGATGACTACCGAGTACGAGATCGTCCAGGTCGACCGACCGGATGTTGATTCCACGGCGCAATTCATCATCAACAGCTACCAGCCGTATTTCCGGTGGTGGAAGGAACCTCGCGAGGATCAGAAGTGGTTCCGCGTGGAACTTCAGTCCGAGGAACAAGGCGACCTGTACGCCCGGGCGACCGAAGAGATCCAGGCGCGAGTTCATGCCGCGGTGGCGAATGCAGGAAAGGACGCCGCGCAGACTTACTTCCTGGCATATCGCGATGGAGAACTTGTGGGCCTTTGCGACGCCCGGGATGGTGGTCCGGGACAGGACACCTTCGAATGGTGTGTCCTCGTGAGCCGGAAGAGCATCGGCCGTGGCCTCGGCTCGTCACTGCTCGGCAGTGCATTGCGCTGGCTTCGCGATGAGCGTGGCCGGACACATGCCGAATACACGAGCACTTCCGGTCTCGACGACTACGACCCCCTCATCTACTTGTCGACGGTTGCGACCGGAGCGTTCATGAAGGGCGAGTTCCTGGACTGCGTGAAGACCCAGTTCGGGGATGCCTCCGCGTAAGGCGGAGTGGGGATCAGTCGGCTGGCGACTGGTCCCCGGTTTCCGACTGGACATCCGGAGTGCCGGGTAGTCCGGTATCGGTTCCAATCCCGTTCGTGCGGAAATACTCGAAGAGGTGCCGTTCGTCTCGGAACCATCGGGTGCAGTAGCGGGTGAAGAACGGGCTTGGCGGAGATGAGGGTAACCACACGGCGTAGACGCGCTTGCCTCGGTGGATCGCGTCTTTCATCTCGCAGATCACGCCCGCTGACAGCGTCGTGGTCGGGTAGTAGACGACGACGATCTGTGACTGGTCGATCAGCTTGTAGTCTCGGTCGACGATCTGGCCATCAACGTGGGTCAGGTTTTCCGGATTGACAGGTCGGCCACCGTCGGCGTCTCCGTCCTCCCGGGCGTCCAGCAGGAGGTCCCGGGCACGTCCGGTCTTGTGCGAAGTACCTCCGACGCCCCGGAGCGACTCGGTTGCGTCCGCCGCAGCACTGCGCGCGGTTGCGCTTCCGTCGGAGAAGCCAATCGCCGCGTCCCGGTCCATTGAATAGTCGTCGACGGCCGCAGGGTCAAAGACCACGACATGTTCCCGAAGTTCCTGACGGAAGTTCTCCAGTTTGGTGAACAGGTCGGCCCCCTCGAAGTGGGTCATCGGGTAGCTCAGGTAGGCTGTCGGGGTCCTGGGTTCGAACATCAGGCGGAACAAGGTGTCTGGGCCCTGTTTGCGCCCGATCAGGAAGTGCGGTTTCCGCTGCCAAGCCGCCATCATCTCGGTCGCCGACCGTTCCACGTCGCGCCACCAAAGGAGGTTGTTGATGGTGACGGTGCGCCAGCGCTCCTCGGTGAGGCGCTGCCGGATAGCCAGGATTCCGTCGGTGATGGTGACGTACGCATCCGGTTGCAGTTGGGTCAGGTAGTAGACATCGAGGCCCGGCACCACCGAGTAGTTCCAGGAGAATGTGGCGTGGGTGACGATCAGCCACGGCTCATCCGCGGGAAGGTCCCGGACGGCGGCGAGGATGCGCTCCATCGCAGCAGCGCGGTACGCGCCCAATGCTGTGGGGAAGACGTCAAGGACCGTCTCCTCCTGGAGGTCGTCGCCGCGTTCGTGAGCGAGGTGGAACATGATCTCGCGGACATCGAACACGTGCAGCCGGCGTCCGTGTGCCTCGGCATGGCGTCGGACGGCGTTGACGTAACTTGTCCGGCCGGAACCGGACATCCCGGTGCATAGCACGTTCATCCTGTTGCTCCCTGTCACGAACCCCGATGCCCTGAATGGCGCCACCAGGCGCGCAGCCACGTGCTTCGCAAGGTGTCCGGCCGGTATTTCCTCCAGATCGCTTGACGCCCATCTGGGTGGGGGGCTAGAGTTGAATGGTATCCGTCGCGCCGGGTGTTTTGGCGCTCTAACAAGGGGAACGAACGATGCCGTTTACCGTCCAGGATCTCACCTACGCCAAGGATGCACTCGAGGGGATCTCGCAGAAGACGATCGAGGCCCATCATGACCGCCTCTACGCCGGATATGTGAACAAGCGCAACGAGATTGACGCGGCCCTCCCCAAGGCAGACAAGTCAAAGGCAGCTGCGACCTACAGCGAGTATCGCGCCCTCAAGCTCGAGGAGACGTTCAACGCTGACGGGCAGATCCTTCATGAGCTGTATTTCGCGCATCTGGGCGGGCATGGTGGCAAGCCTTCGGGCGCCCTTCTGGCCCAGATCGAGCACGACTTCGGATCCTTCGAGGAGTTCGTCGCCGATGTCAGCGCTTGCGGGATGGCCTCGCGCGGTTGGGCCACGGTTGCCTACGACCCCACCGACGGCAAGATCCACAGCTTCCTCGGTGACGCCCACAATCATGGTGGCGTCTGGGGCGCAGTGCCGCTCATGACCCTCGACGTGTATGAGCATGCGTACTTCATGGACTATGGCACCGCTAGGGCCGAGTACATCAAGGCGTTCTGGAAGAACATCGACTGGTCGGTTGTCGAAAAGGCGTTCGCCCAGGTCAAGCACTGACCCGGATAGCCTTTACAGGCCTGCGCAACTGATCGGCCCGGAGTGGTACCGCTCCGGGCCGTTACATTTCCCAGTGGAGCCGGTTCCAAGCCCTTTGGGGATTGCACAGACCCGATGAGACGCCCGACAATCGCGCCATGACAGTTGCATCAGGCCACGCCGACCGTCCGGACGCGGCATCGCGCGCCGGGGATGCCCACCCCGATTACGCTGCCTTGTTCGCCAGGCGCGTCGCCGAGGCGGGCCCACCTCTCATGCGTGCGGGTGCGGGAGGCGCGGCGGGTGTCATTCCCCTGACGTATGGCTTTCCTGACCCCGGTTCGTTCCCAGTCGCCGACTTGATCGAGGCTTCCCGTGCGGTTCTTGCCGGTAACGCCGCGAATGCACTTCAGTACGGGCCAATAGCCGGGCCGGTGTCGATGCTCAACTTGCTGGTGGCGAAGCTTGCGGGCGAGGGCATCTCGGTCACTCATGACAACCTGGTCGTGACGTCGGGCGGTTCACAGGGAATCGACCTCGTGACCCACCTTGTCATCAACCCCGGGGACACCATGTTGGTTGAGGCACCGACATTCATCGGTGCCCTCCAGACATTCCGCAATGCCGAGGCAAACCTGCTTGAGGTTCCAATCGACGAGCATGGACTTGATGTCGTCGCACTCGAGAACGTCCTGCTCAAAGCGCGCGCCGATGGTGTCCGGCCCAAGCTCCTCTACACCATCCCGACCTTCCACAATCCCGCTGGGGTCACGCTTGCTGCGGAACGGCGTCCGAGGGTGATCGAACTGGCCCGCGAGTACGGATTCCTGATCCTCGAGGACGATGCCTACAGCGAACTCCGGTTTGCGGGCGAACCATTGCCGTCGCTTTATTCCTTGGATCCGGAGGGTTGCGTGATTCAGGTGCGCACCTTCTCGAAAATCCTCGCGGCGGGCTTGCGCCTTGGTTACCTCGTGACGCCTGCGCCACTGCTTTCGCGGTTACTGCAACTCAAGGTGGATGTAGGCACCAGCCCATTCGGCAATCACGTCGCCGCGACGTATGCGGCGGATGCCGCGTCCCTGACCGGGAGGCTTGACACGCACATCCTTGAACTTCGCGCGATCTACCGCGAACGGCGGGATGCGATGCTTGGCGCCCTCACGGAGTACGCGCCCGATGGGGTGACGTGGACGGTTCCCGAGGGCGGGTTCTTCACTTGGCTGACCTTGCCGGAGGGCATGGATGCGGCGAAGATTGGGCCGGCGGCACAGGCCGCTGGGGTCAGTTTCATCCCCGGGGTGAGCTACTTTGCCGGTGGCGGCGGGGCACGGAACCTTCGTCTCGCCTTCAGTTACCTGCCTCCCGACCAGTTGGTGGAGGGCGTGCGCCGTTTGATGTCGGTGGTGTCCGGCGGGGGCTGACCACTGGTAGCGAGTGCTTATGATGAGTCCGGGTCGGCAGCAGCACTCGCCCGCGGCCGCAGATGACAAACCGATTACTATTCAGGGCCTGTCTGGACTGATTGCGTTAGAACAGATATTCTAGATGGGTGGTTGACCCACGCCAGTGGGTACTTTCCGGGTCCGGTGGAGGCGACGATGACGGCGGTGCAGAGCGGGACGGTGGCAACGGTGCAGGACGGCGGAACCGCGCCGGTTCCCGAGGTCGGGCGGACCATTCTTGAAGGTATTCGCGGGAAGGTCTTCTCGGACCGGTACGCGCTGAAGAATGAGCGCGGGGAGCCAATCGAGCACACCCCGGAAGAGATGTGGGCGCGTGTTGCCCGCGGTATTGCCGCGGTTGAGGCCACCCCCGAGAAGCAGCAGTACTGGGAGGGCCGCTTCTACGAGGTCCTGAGCGACTTCAAGTTCGTCCCGGGCGGGCGCATCCTCGCCGGAGCGGGAACCGGCCACAAGGTCACCTACTACAACTGCTACGTCATCCCGAGCCCCGAAGACAGCCGTGGCGGGATCCTCGACAACCTGAAGGTCATGACCGAGATCATGGCCCGTGGTGGTGGCGTCGGGATCAACCTCTCGAGCCTCCGGCCACGTGGGTCGTACATCAAGACCGTCAACGGCACTGCCTCTGGACCGTGCTCCTGGGCAGAGCTCTACTCCGTCGCAACCGGTGACGTGATCCAGCAAGGCGGATCGCGCCGTGGCGCCCTGATGCTGATGATCAATGACAGCCATCCGGACGTCGAGGAGTTCATCAACGTCAAGCGCGACCTCAAGCGCATCAATCACGCGAACCTGTCCGTCTGCGTCTCCGATCCGTTCATGGCTGCCGTCAAGGCCGATGCCCCGTGGGATCTTGTCTGGAACGGTGAGGTCAAGAAGACCATACGGGCGCGCGACCTCTGGAACCAGATCTGCCACGCGGCCTGGTCGGCTGGTGAGCCGGGCCTCGTCTTCATCGACCGGTACAACACCGAGGCGAATACCTGGTACTACGAGAAGATCATCTGCGTGAACCCGTGCGGTGAGCAGGGCCTTCCCGAATGGGGGGTTTGCAACCTCGGCGCGATCAACCTCTCGCAGTTCGTGCATGAAAGCGTCGACGGTGCCCCGGGCGTCTTCGATTACGACGCGCTTGCGGCGACGTCGCGCGTGGCCATGCGGTTCCTGGACAACGTCGTCGACGCGAATCTCTACTTCATCGAAGAGAACGCCAAGGCGCAGTTGGGCACCCGCCGGACCGGTCTGGGCACGATGGGACTGGCCGATGCCCTCATCAAGATGCAGTTGCCGTACGGGACGCCCGAGTGCCTCGCGACGGTCGAGCGCATCTACGCCACGATCCGTGACCATGCCTACGACGCCTCAGCCGACCTCTCGGCCGAGAAGGGGCCGTTCCCGATGTTCGATCGGGAGAAGTACATGCAGGGGCGGTTCATCCAGCGGTTGCCAAAGGAGATCCAGGCGCGCGTGGCCGAGCATGGCATCCGCAACGCCGTGCTCCTCACCCAGGCGCCGACCGGTACGACGTCGTTACTGTCCGGCGTTTCGTCCGGAATCGAGCCGGTCTACGACTTCGCGATGCGACGGCGCGACCGGACCGGCGAGCACATCATCTACCACCCGCTCTTGCAGGCGTGGCGTAATGCGAACCCGTTGGCAGCGTACGCCGAGAAACCCGGTTGGTTCGTGTCGGCGAATGACCTGACGCCTGAGGAACACGTGCGCGTGCAGGCGACGGTGCAGGCATACACCGACTCCAGCATCTCGAAGACGGTGAATGCCCCCAACGACCACACGGTCGACCAGGTCGAGACCCTCTACATGATGGCGTACGACCTCGGGTGCAAGGGCGTCACCTATTTCCGCGATGGCTGCCGGGAGGGTGTCCTCTCGCACATTGATCCGCCTGGGGCGCCGGAGAAGCCCGCCACGCCAGCACCATCAGGGGTGCGCGCCGAGACCGAGGCCGTCCAGCTGGGCCTCGGGATCCCGGATCATGCGTCATCACACCTGCATCCACGCCCACGGGCCGCCGAAGGGGTGACCTACCGGATGCCGACCCCGCTTGGCACGATGTTCACCACGATCACGCGCAACCCGGGAGGACAGCCGTTCGAGGTGTTCATGCAGGTGGGCAAGGCGGGTAGCGACACCGCGTCGGTCACCGAAGCGCTCGGACGGTTGATCTCGCTCATCCTTCGCCTTCCGTCGGCGTTGCCACCTGCAGATCGCCTCCAGGAGGTTGTCGACCAGCTAAGCGGCATTGGGGGCGGGCGCCAACTGGGCATCGGGCGGAACCGGGTGCGGTCGCTTCCGGATGCGGTGGCGCAGGTCCTGGCCGAGTTCCTCGGAACTGACACGGCGCACGGTGACGAACCCCGTGAATCCGTGCAGGCGGTGGCCGCGGTGCCGGCAATTGTGCCCGCAGCGGCTGCCCCTTCGCGCACGATGAAGGCCGACCTTTGCCCTGAGTGCGGCGATGCGGCGCTGGTCTACGAAGAGGGTTGCCAGAAGTGCTACTCGTGCGGCTTCAGCGAGTGCTGACACCCGTGGCGTAATCGCGTCCGATACCAGAGGACCCCGCACCCCCGGATGCGGGGTCCTCTGTTTTGCCACTATGGATGAACCATGCCGACCGTGCGCTTCCCTTATATCGTGCGCTTCCCTTATATATGGAGAGCGCAACGGTGTAAATCCACGCTCGTGACTACTCGACGGTGATCTTGGCCACCATGCCGGCTTCCTTGTGGCCCGGCTGAGTGCAGACGATCGCATAGGTTCCAGGCTTGGGGGCCATGAAGGTCCCGGCCTGTTCCTTGCCAGCGCCAATGTTGACGAGCTTGGCGTTCTGGGTTCCGCCTTCGGTCACGAGGTCGTGCGGAAGCATGCCGGCATTCTTGAAGGTGATCTTGACCGGTGCGCCCGCCTTGACGGTGATGGCTTCCGGGTTGAACTTCATGGTGTCAAGCCCCACGATCGTGGTTGACGTTCCTGCCCCGGCCCCGGCATCACCACCACCGGCGGCTCCGCTTCCCGCACCGCCACCACACGCTGCCAACAGGACCGCACCGGCAACTGCCACGGCCTGCCATTCTCGCCGAATCATTTGCTGACCTCCCGTCCGGTGTGTCGTCGCTGCGTCACGCCGGACTTTGTGAAGAATATCACAAAGTCCGGCGGGCCATTCGGTGGCCCCCGCCCGTCATGTGCATGACCGCAAATGGGCAGTTCCACGGGCGCGGCGATGACGCATTCCCGGGGGCGCGTTACGGAACCATCGGGATCGAATTGCGTTGCTAGTAGGGAACCGGCATGCCCGAGGCGGGGTGTGCCATGCCATGTTGGTTGGGTTGTGGGGGCCGTGAATGACGCGGACAGGGTTTCAACTTGGATAACGTGACCGGCGACGGACCGCAGGAGGTACACGGAAACGTGGACCCGTGGGAGGCCATGTCTCCCGCGCCGCCGGAGAACACGTCCCCGATCCAAGGCGACAACCAAGGCATTGCAGATACGGCGGCGCTTCGCAGCGGGACCCCGCCCGCCGGCACCGCGCACGGGGTCCCGCCATCACCGGGGCCGGTTCTGAACACGCGGTGGGTCCCACTTCAACGCCTCTCGGGTGACCCCCATGACTTCTCCCACGACATCCGTGCGGTAGCGCGGCGCGGCCGCATCAGGTTGCATCATGCCCGGCATGTGGTTCGTTTGCGCGTCGGAACCGAGGCCAAAATCGCATCCAGGCGGCTGGCGCTGGCCGGTCGCAGGTTGCGTCATGCTGGTGTGTGGCCCGGCCGGTTTGCCCAATCGCATCCATTCCCGGCGTTTGCGATCGCTATTGCGATCCTCCTTGGACTCCCCCTCCTCACATTCCTTGCTACGCCAGAACGGAGCGCTGCCGCGCGGTTGACCGTGGGCATCGGTGCGCAGGGCACGCAGATGTCAGCCGACAAGGCAGCGACAGGGAGCGCCCCGGCGTGGACGAACCTGGCGATCCAACCGTCGATCGAGGAGTCGAACCCGGGAGAGATTGGTTCCGGCGTTCTCATCCTCAAGGCCCCGAGCGGGTTCGAGTTCGACACCGGTTCCCCGGCCATCGCACTCACGGTCGGGCCGGTGGCCGGTGCATTGGCGGCGACCTGTGACACGGCTGCAAATGGCACCGGGACCAAGGCCGATGTGACCAACCTCACGTCGTCAACGATCCTGGTCTCGATCACGCGGGCGTCGACGGGCACCTCGAAATGTCTCCTGGCATTCTCGAACATCCGGGTGCGTGCGCTGACCACGACGGCACCGTTCTCGGGCGCGATCACGAAGTCGTCCACGGGCTACTCCAACAGCGCGGTCATTGCCGGCATCGTTGACGGGGTGACGTCGTTGGGTGACCTCGCGACCACACCGGGCGCGTTCGAGAACACGGGGTCCAACGCGCGGTCCCTCTCCACGTCAACGGTGTCACTGAACAAGAGCCAGCTTGCCGTCGGTGGGACGGTGACTGCGTCTCTCCTCGTGAAGGACGCGTACGGCAACTCGATCACGACTACGCCCGGCGGGATCGGCACCGTCAGTTTCGGGACGAAGACGACCGCCCCGACCTCTGCAGATTGCGCGACCGCAACGACCGTGTCAACGGCAATCACTGGAACAGGTGCGCAGGGCTTCACCGGGTCGATCACGTTCGCGAGCGCCGGAACAGTTTTCGTCTATGCGTGCATCACGCCACCGGGAGGCAGTGCCGGGCTGTTCACCAGCACCGCGCAGGTGACGGTCAACTCGCCACCGACGGTGACATCGGTGGAGATCACTCGGGTCCTCGCAGACAACACGACCACCTCGGGCACGTCGATCGGTGTGGCCTCGACGCAGCGGACGCGCACCGTGACGGTGAAGGGATCAAACTTCCAGGCGAATGCAACCGCGGCGTTCGATGGGATGGGCCTGACCGTCGCTTCCGTGACACGGGCCGACGCCTCGACGCTGACGATCTCGCTCGTGATCGCCGCAGGTGCCTCAGCGGGATCGAGAAGTGTCACGGTCACCAATCCGGACGGCGGGACGGTGTCGTTCGCCAATGCGGTAACGCTGACCAGCCCGCCGTCCGCTGCCTCGCTGTCGCAGACGGTCTACGGGTCCGGGTCGAGTGGAGCGGTGCTCAACCTGACGGCAACGAACATCCTTCCCGGGGTCCGGGTACGCCTCGACCCGAACCCGGGCGACATCAGCTTCACCACCCAGTGGAACAGCTCGACCCAGGTGACGCTGACGATGGCCATTGCCTCGACGGCGCGGACGACTGCGGAACGGCGCACGATCTACCTGGACAACCGGGATGAGAGCGGTGAGGTCGCCGCGCTGACCCAGCTGCAGATTGCCGCGCCACCGACGGTGACGGTTGTCGGGATAACTCCGAACAATCTCGGGCGCGGGGCGGGAACGAACCCGGCGACCCGCCAGTGCGACGCCTCGGCGCCGGGCGTCGCGGTCACCGTGCCGGGGACCGGCTTCAGTGCGAATGCCCTGACGGGGACGGTGCAGGCCACGTTCTCCAATTCCAGCAATGACGTCACCACCACGGTCACGTCCGTGTCTGCGACCGCGCTTGTCCTCAAGGTCTGCGTGACCACCGGCGCGGCGGCCACGGTCCGCAACCTGTCGGTCGTGAATGGGGACGGCGGTCTCGTCTCGGCGGCGAGTGCGCTCACGATCAATGGATCGCCGATCATCACCGCGATCTCCGAGGCATCGATCGGGCAGGGCGCGACCTCGCGGACGCTGACGGTCACTGGAGGCGGGTTCAGCCCGCAGGCGCGGGTGTCGCTGCAACGGATCCCTCCATCGCAGGTCGGGACGGGTTCGACGGTTGTCTGCAACGCTGCCGGGAATACCACGACCGTTGGCACGGCGTCGGACATTGCGTTGACGACGGTGAGCGTCACGGCCCGGACGACGTCGCAGCTGTCGACGAGCGTGACCATCGGCTCGGATGCCGAGACGGGACCAGTCTGGGTCAAGGTCGACAACGATGACCAGGGGAGTGATCCGGTGTGCTCCCTTGCGGGGTTGCTGACGGTCACGCCCCGCCCGACGGCGTCGAGCATCACCCCGAGCTACCTCAACCCACCGGTGAGTGGTTCGTCGACCGTGATGCTTGCGTTGAGTGGTGCGAACTTCGGAAGTGGCACGACGGTCAGCGTGTTGCCGGCCACCGGCCAAGGCAGCGCGGACGTTGCAGCGGTCCCGGGGTCGGCGGCGGTCGGTGACCAGTATTCGATGACATTCAGTGTGGTCGTCCCGGCGACGGCGATCGGTGGGCCACGGGGCCTGCTGATCACCAACCTCGATGGCGGGACAAAGACGATCCCGAACGCCGTGACGGTCGTGTCGACCGGTTCGGTCACCGTGTCACCGACGGCTATCGGAGCCGGGGCCGTCTCAGCGCCCCTGACGATCTTCGGGACGGGCCTGAATGCCTCGTCAAACGTCACCTTCGGGCGCGGGGCGACGTCACCCGTGCTTACTACGGACATCGTGGCAGGCCAGGTGACCGCCGGTGCCGACGGAACAAGCCTGACGGTGCTCGTCACGGTTTCGCCCACGACGCCGGTCGACACCTACACGATGACGATCACCTCGCCGGATTCGCTCCTGGTGTCAACATCCGGAACCTTCGCGGTGACCAGTGGTCCCGCGATCACCTCGGTTGGGCGGTCGGCAGCGAACGCCGGGACGTCAGCGGTGCAATACGGCCAGAACAGCAGCGCGCAGACGCTCTACCTGTCCGGATCGAACTTCAAGACCGCCAATGCCGGAGCGACGTTGCCCGTCGTATCAGTCATCGATGGAGCCGGCAATGCCGTTACAGGGGTGACGGTATCCGGTGTATCCGTCGCATCCGGAGGCGGTTCCCTGACCGCCACGGTGGGAGTGGGGACGTCGTCCACAACCGGGTCGTACGCGGTCCAGGTGGTGAACCCGGACAGGGGATCGGTGACCTTCGCCAATGCCTTCGAGGTGACGGCACGGCCCACGATCACCGGGATCACCGACAACACCAACTTCGGGGCCGGGGCCGAGAGCAAGACGGTCACGCTGTCGGGGACGAACTTCTCACCCCAGGCCACGGTACGGTTCACGCGTACCGGCGACACGACCGGGTCGCAGGTGACCCAGAACTACGCGATCTCGTCGGTGGTCAATACCCGCCTTGCGGTCAACATCACGATTGCGGCGACTGCGATAACCGGAACCCGCTCGATCGTGGTGACCAACCCCGACGGCGGGAGTGCCACACTCGCCGGGGCGTTCACGGTGAACACCCCGCCCGCCATCTCCTCGATCACGCCATCCGCCCTCGGGGCCAACCGCAGTTACGTGGTCACCCTGCGGGGCAGCAACTTCCAGTCGAACCTGGTGGAGGTCAAGGTCGGAACAGGCGCGGGCTACGCGTCAACCCTCAACATGGCGATCGACAGCACGGTTGGTCCGCCAACCCTGGTGAACAACACGACGGTCACGTTCGGGATCCGGACCGACGCCGGTGCTGCCGTCGGGTACCGGACGATCACCCTGACCAACGCCGACGGCGGGATGGCAAGCATTCCCTTCTATGTGAATGCCGCCCTCGGGTTCACCGAAGTCTCGCCCAAGACCGTCGGGCTGGGCGCGACCGAGTACACCGTGACGGTCACGGGCCAGGGCTTCTCCACCACCGGACTGATGCCGCAGGTGCGGTTCCTGAACGAGACGACCTTTGCCGCCGATCCCCTTTTGGCCGTCGATGACAACAAGACCGTCATGAACGAGGACGGGACAGTCCTGAGCGTCAAGCTGACGGTTGCGTCCACGGCGACGCTCGGGACGCGGGCCTTGCAGATAGATTTGCAGAACGGCACGCCGCTGATCGTCAAGCGGTCGTCGCTGGACTGTGCCAAGACGACCGCGGGGGTTGGGACGCCCACGCCGACGCCGACGGCGGATTGCTTCGTCTTCTCGGTCGTGGCCGGCCCATCCGTGACCGCGGTCAGTCCACGGGTCCGACGCCAGGGTGCGGTGGATGCGCCGTTCCCGACGGTGACCGTCACGCCGACGACTGGACCGAACGTGACCGCGACGGCCACGGCCTTGCCGTCGGCGACCGCCACCCTGGTCCCGGGACAGTCGGCGCCGCCAGTCTGTCCCCAACCGACCGAACCATCTCCTGAGACCACGATGCGGATCGCGATCTGCGGGGGGAACTTCGACAACGGCGTGACCGCATCGGTCACCTACCCGGATTCGGCAGTGGCGGCCGACAACGGCATCACGGTGGTCTCCACCGAACGCAAGAACGACCACCTGCTGTGGGTATTGCTGAAGTTCGACCTGAACACCTTCCAGGTTGCCACCGCGAAGTCCGGCAAGCGGACGATCACGGTCACCAACGGTGACGGAGGTCGCAGCAGCCTGCTGACCACCTCGGCCTACGCCTTCGAGGTGGTGAACGTCCCGACGATCACCGGTGTCAGTTTCACCGGCACTCCCACCGCCGGCCAGACCGTGCAGATCGGTGTCGGCGCCGTCGACAAGGTGATCAACATCGCCGGGACGAACTTCGTCAACGGGGCCCGGACGGCGATCGACATGGTTCCGGACCAGACCACTGGCATCCACGTGACTTCGGTGGTGGTCAACAGTTCGACAAGCATCACGGCCAAGGTCACCGTCGATGCCAACGTCCAGATCGGTGCGCGGAAGCTGGTCCTGACAAACGACGACGGCGGGGCGACGGTGCAAAGCACGCTGGATCTGGTGACGATCGTCTCGCCACCGAGTTTCAGTTCGATCCAGCTTGGCGAGACGCTGGGTGTGACGACGGTCGGGCGTGGCGCGACCTCGGTGACCTTGACAATCCGGGGGAGTGGCTTCTCGGCGAACCCGGTCGTGTCATTCGGTGCCAACAGCGGAATCACGGTCAAGCCCGGCCTGAGTGCAGTCAACGGACAGCAGATCAGCGGGCAGATTGACGTCGGTACCGGTGCCTCTGCCGGACCACGTGACCTGTACCTCTCGAATGCCGATGGCGGGACGGTGATCGTGCCCAGCGCGATCACCGTGAACACGCCCCCGTCGCTGACCGGCATCAGCCCGTCAAACCTCGGGATCGGGTCCAAGGGCACCCTCGTCATCTCGGGAGTGAACTTCGCGACGAGTGCCAGCGTGTCGTTCCAACTAAACGGCCAGACCGACAGCACGATCACCGTCACGAAGTCACGCTACGTCAGTTCGTCCCGCATGGAGATCGATATCCAGGTCAGCAGCAACGCGATCCCGGGTGGCCGTGGAGTGGTGTTCAACAACGGTGACGGGTCTCCAGTCCTGGTGACGCCGACCGGCACGTTCAACGTCAACTCGCCGCCGACGTTCGCCTACATGAGCCCGGACACGATCGCGCCGGGTGGGGTGATCACCGACGCGGTGATCGCCGGGACCGGGTTCCTGCCGACGACCAAGGTGTCGGTATCGGGAACCGGGATCTCGGTCGCGACGCCGACCTTCGTCTCGGCAACACTCCTGAAAGTGAGCATGACCGCGGCTGCAGATGCCACGGCCGGATTGCGGGACCTGGTCTTCGATCCGGGTGACGGCAGTGCCACGGTGACCGCGCCGAACCGGCTGACGGTGGTCGCCGGCATGTCGGTCGCAGCGGTTGCGCCTGACGGAGGCACGCCCGGCACGACGGTCACGGTGACCATCTCGGGGAGCGGGTTCGCGCCACCTGCGCTGGTGGCGTTCGGGGACGGGATCACCGTTTCCAATGTGGTGGTGTCCAGTGCGTCCGAGATCAAGGCGGACCTTGCGATCGATGCCGGCGCCACCCCTGGGGCCCGAGGTGTCACCGTCACCATTGCCGGCAAGTCGATCAGCATGGCTTCCAAGTTCACCGTGCTGGGCGCGCCCCCCCCGACCGCGGTTCCGGCGCCCGCCCCGGCGCCCGCCCCGGCCAAGCCGGTCGCGGTGGCAACCGCGGTTCCGACCGCGACCGAAGTGCCGACGGCGACGCTGGTGCCGACCGCCACTCCGTTGCCGACGGCGACGCCGTTCGGCCTGATTGGACTGGCGAACGGGATCAGCCTGCAAGCTGCGGTTGCCGATGCCGGGACGGTTGGCGAGGCGATCCTTGGTGGCACGTCTGAGGCGCCGGCCTCGGTCAATTTCGTGGCACCGCCCGGCATTGGTGTATCGGCCGTCGTCGAGGCCCGTGATCCGGCGACGATCACCGAGGCGGTACCCGCACTCAAGGCCGCCAGTGAATCCGGGGCGGTGCAGGTGCGCCGGTCCATCCAGGTCAATCTCTACGACAACACGTCGGGCCGGAAGCTGGTCGAGCACGATGAACCGGTCGTGATCCGGATGAACTTTGACGCATCGGATTTCGAGGCAGCCGGCAGTGACCCTGACCGGTTGGGAATCGTGGTCGTGCGGGCGACGGCTGATGCCACGCCGATCTGCCCCGCCGGGGCATTCCTGATGCCGGCCAAGTACGACGGCGACGCACGCACGCTCACGATCGGCACGAGGTGCACCTCGGCATTCAGTGTGGTGGTGCTGAGTGATGGGGCATCGGATGTCGATTACGAGATCCAAGGCGGGCGGTTCTTTACCCAGGCATCCGGGTTCGGTGGGCGCGGCGGTGTCGGGTACGCAGTGATCGATGACGGTCAAGCCTCATTTGCCGCCGAGTTTTCGCGGCGTGGTGGCCTGAAGGGACTTGGGTATCCCTCGAGCCGCCGGTTCACCCGTGATGGCTTCCCGGTGCAGGTCTTCCAGAAGTTCATCCTGCAATGGCGTGCCGACCGGAACGAGGCGGTCGTCGTCAACGTCTTCGATGAACTCCACGCGCGCGGATACGACACCTACCTGAACGATGTCCACGGAGTGCCACCGCCATTCGACATGCAGGTCGATGAGGACCTGTCCTACCAGGAGGTCCTGCGCCTCCATGTCGGCAACATCCTCAATGGCCGTGACCTTGCCGGTACGGCGGTCCCGGGAATCGACCCGCAGGCGATGCTGTCGATCCAGAAGTACATCTTCAAGGACGATGACTGGTTGAACCAGTACGGCCTGCCGGTCAGCGTGGCAAGGTTCCCGTCGAGCATCGTGGTGCGGATGCAGCGGGCCGCCTTCCAGTACTGGCTTGAGGACCTGCCTTGGGCCTCGGCGGGTCAGATCACCGTCGTCCTCGGGGGTGACCTGGCCAAGCAGGCGGGGTTGTACCGGAACGAGGATGTCTCCCCCGAACTGCCACAGGCGTACCAGCGGGTCAAGCCGGTGGCAGCGACGCCTTCGCCGGAAAATAGCCCGACGCCAACGCCGGGTGTCAAGGCAGGTGCGATGCCAACCCCGGCAGGTGCAGTGGTCAAGCCGGCGGTCGAGGAAGACGCTTCAGGGCCCACATCATTCCTGGCCCCGATCTGGAATACGGTGGTTGACGCGGTCCGCACCATGCTGCCGGATTGGCTGCTCGGGCCGCTGCGCGCCAGTTCCGGGTCTGCGCGGGGTGCGTGACAAACGGGGCTGACCTGTGCCACGGTCGTGGGAAACCGGCAACTGCGTTATCCTCAGGTAACGAAGAACAGGGTGGTTGCACGATGGTGACGTCGGCACCGTCCTCCCGCTCCGGCGCAACCGGAGAAGTGACAGACGTGTGGTAACGGCAGCAGGTATCCCCAACGCGGGGCCGGGTGCGCTGGTTCAAGGACCGGTGGCGACGGCCACGCCTGTGATGGCCCATGACGAGGCCATGGCGGCGATGCGTGCTGAAGAGTGGCGGATCAGTGGCCGGTGGCGGTGGCTGACAAGCGCCCTGCTGATTCTCGGTCTGGCCAGTTTCGTTGTCAATCAGGAGACGTATGCCGTCTCGACCTTCGTCGTGCGCAACCCGGGCAACTCCTTCGAGACCGGATACGTCGAAGTGACCGTCGACCGGCCCGGTACGGCGATCATCAGTGCGGCCGACCTCCTCGCCGGCGAATCGGCGACTGGCGTCGTGACGCTGGTCAATTCCGGGTCGCTGGACATCGGCATGGTGAAGATGACGACGACATCAACCGATCAATCCCCATCCATCCTGCTAACCGACTACGTCAACGGTCTGCAGATAGGGGTCGACCGGTGCACCGCCGAGTGGACCGGGCCTTCGCCGTACGCCTGCTCGGGCACGCCCACCTACAACGTGTTCGCGTGCAAGGCCCTCAACAGGGACATCGTGCTTGGATACCGCGCCTCGGTGCTTCCTCCGGGGGGCAAGGATTTCCTCCGGGTACGGATGAAGCTTCCCGAGGCGGCGGCCCGGGAGTCAATGGGCTTGCGGGCCAATGTGCGGTTCACGTGGTTTGCGACCGGGGAGGATGCGCCCCTGGACGATCCGGTCTGCTCCTTGGCGACGCCAACCCCCGGGCCCACCGCGACGTTGGCGGCCGGCATTGGTGATGCGACCTCAACGATCACTCCGACGGTCACGAAGACACGCACACCGGTGCCGACGCCGACGCCGGTTGGTGCCCACGGCGACATTGCGGGGACGCCATTCCCGACAGCAACACCGGACCTGACTTCGCGCCTTACCCCGACGCCAGTCGGCGCCCATGGCGAGATCGCCACACCCGGGCCGGCGCAACCGACCCCGACGGTCAACCGCGAACCGCAACTGTCGCCAACGCCATACGTCGTGCATCTGACCCCGACGGTCGGCAGCAAGATGCGGGCGCGTGCGGTGGAGGAAGGGGCGGACGGACCATTCGCCGAGACTGGGGGATACATTCCATGAACCCCGGGGATGTGATGGTTGCGCCCTACGGTCCACCGCCGCGTGTCAGGCGCTTCTTCGGGTGGCGCAGCCTGATGGACGTGGTCGTGATCACCGCCTGCGTGGCGGCCCTCAGCGCGGGTGCATTGGCGATCGGCACTCGCCTGTTCGAGTACGAGACATTCATCGTGCGGACCGGCAGCATGGCGCCTGCGATGCCCGCGGGATCGGTCGCCGTGGCCGAACCGGTCGCGCCGATCACCCTGAAGGAGGGCGACATCATCACGTACCGCCGGCCGGTCGCCCCGCCCGTCACGATCACGCACCGGATTGTCTACCTTCGCATCAATGAGGATCCGAAGAACCCGGCACCGCTGATCCGCACCCAAGGGGACGCGAATGGTGTGCCGGATCCGTGGCAGATCGAACTCTACGGAGTGGCCTGGCGCGTGGTCTTCTGGGTGCCGTGGCTCGGGTACGTCTTCGACATGGCCCACGAGCCGGCCGGGCAGGTGGGTCTGGTGCTCGTGCCGGGAACACTCCTGACCGGGTACCTCGTGGTAGGCGCGTGGCGCATCTGGCGCCGGGCGCGTCGTGAACCGGCCAGCGCCGTTCCCCAGGCGTCTGGTGCGGGAACCCACTGGCCGGGAGGACGGTCGTGACGGTCGGTGGTCCCCCGGTAGTGCCCGGCGTGGCACCCGAGCATGACCGCGACCGTGTGCTGGGAGGCATGATCGCGGGTGGATCCGGCGATGATGCGGACGATGATGCCCGAGAGGTGCCCATCCGGTACGTCGCGTACGTCCAGGAACCCGGGCTCGGCGCGCGGATCTTCCGGATCGTCGCCGACGCGGTTGGCTGGCGTGGGCTTTGGCTGACGGTGACCGGAACCTTCCTGATGCTCGCCGGTGTGGCATTGCGTCAGACTACGACGGGTTTCTTTACCGGGCAGGCGCAACCGGTAATCAGCAGTTTCAAGACCGCGGTGGTTGAGTTGCAACCTGCCGGGTTCACGCTTGCCGTGCAGAACTTCCTGCCGGGTTCGGTGCAGGTTTCACGGGGCAGCCTGCTCAACCAGGGCAACGTCCCAGTCAACCTGTTCATGACGGTGGTCGCCGAGATGTCATCGCCGCTTGACAGCGATGCGATCGGAGGTATCCACGTTGCAATCTTCCGCTGCCGAAATGGAGCTCTCGCCCCGGTGCCATGTGACGAGGCGACGCAACTGGTGCCAGTTTCGACCTACATGGGTAGTGGGGTATCGACACCAATCCAGACGAACGCCCCTGGTGGCGCTGGCATGCCGGTCGGGGTGTTGGTGAGCGGTTCAAGCCTTGTCTTTCCGGGTAGCAATCCGGTTCCCGGCGTGCCAGTACTGACCGCCCAGAATGAGGCGTCGGGCACCGTCTGCGATCGGACACTCGGTGACGGGGGCTGTTACCTCGGTAGTTTCGGACCGACTGGCATCGAGACTCCGGCCACGGTTCTCCCGTACGGATCGCACAGTCTTTCGTTGCCCGAGGTCGTGTTATCTAAAGCTGCGGGAATTGGCGGAGCCGGCGATCTCGAGTACCTCGCGATCTACACCTTTCTCCCCGGGGCGGCCCCGGCGCTGATGCAGGGTCAGTCATCCACCTTGACGTTCGTCTTTTCGGTCATCCAGATGCCTGGTGGCATGGACGTGGTGCGGTGAGGCGATGTTCAAACCGGACAAAATGCAACACTCGCGGTATCGGTGCGTTGACACTTCCAGAAGCGATGTTCACTTCGAAGTCCGCACAAGCTGATAGCCTGCATCTGCGGAACCCGATCTCCCGCGAACGGCGCGCGTCGTGACGGCCGGAACGGGTGGGCCGGGTGCCAGTGCCGATAGCGTGGTGCCGTCAAACGTGACCGCATCGTCGGATGTGTCGGTGCCTGCGCCCCCTCCCGTTGACGTGGCTGCTGAAGCCTTGCCGGTTCCCGAGAGAGTCGCGGAACCAGTGATCGCAACTGATGTGGTCGCAGCGGGTAGCGGTACGCCATCCGGAACGGTTGGACGAGAGCCAG
>Ga0214923_10002810_pt1 | contig 22581 bp, 23 predicted proteins | sample LL1510_MetaG_FD_177993 | JGI IMG/M metagenome (GOLD analysis project Ga0214923, IMG submission 177993) | Freshwater microbial communities from Lake Lanier, Atlanta, Georgia, United States - LL-1510 | ecosystem: Environmental > Aquatic > Freshwater > Lake | place: USA: Georgia | collected...
TATTTGACGAAGTAGAAGTAGAGGAAGGTGTAGCAGCCTACAACAGCAACGCTAAATATGCATAAGACAAAACCGCGCGGTGCGGAAATGTCCATCAACCAAGAAAGGAAACAAAATGGAAGTTCGTCTCACAACTCAAGCAACACTCTCTGAAGCCGCTGATCTCATCTGTGCCGTCGGTACAACTAATACAGTACATCTTCTAGGCGAGCCTGGGATTGGTAAAACCAGTATGTTCGAAGACATCGTAGCACGCACGGGTTTGCGGGGAATTTATATCGATGTACCAAACATCGAACTGGGCGACCTTGGTGTGCCAGTACCTAACCATGAAACCAAGACTGTCAACTTCTATCCTAACGAGCATTGGGGATTCCACAGGGACGAGCCGATGTGCATATTCCTTGACGAGTTTACCAAGGGTTCTCAGAGCGTACAGAACATGCTTCATCCATTGCTCAACGAGAGGCGCGTGTTTGGTAAAAGACTTAGCAAAGAATCTATCGTGATTACTGCTGGCAACTTAACTGGCGATGGTGTGGGCGATGTTATGAAAGGACACACGAGACAACGCGTGACAGTCGTCCATGTTAAGAAGCCCGAGGTCGGCATCGAGGCAGACGGCAAAGTCTTGGAAGGTTCATGGGGTGCGTGGGCATTGAAGAACGACATCGCTCCCGAAATCATCACATGGGCAAAAGAATATCCGCAGATTCTTGCGAGTTATCTTGACCCCGCTCAAGCCGAGAATCCCTACATCTATCAACCGAAGACTCCGCAGCGAGCTGTATGTTCTCCGCGCACACTTGCCAAAGGTAGCAACATCATCAAACAACGCGAGAAGTTTTCGAAGGGGGCGTTGATGGCGGCACTAGCAGGAACCATCGGTGAGGCAGGAGCAAGAGACTTGCTGGCTTATCTATCCGTGGCTGATTCTCTACCAACTTGGGAGTCGATCGTTAAGAATCCCGAAAACGCAGAGGTTCCAAAGAATCCAGCAGCATTGTGCATCTTGGCTTACTCCGCGCTGCAAAGAATAGATCGAGACAACATCGGCAAATGGTTTGAGTATCTCAAGCGCACACCTAAAGAATTGCAGTCGGTGTTCTGCCTGTCAGCCATTAAATCTGATAGCAAGAAATCATTGATGATGACCAGCGCACCATTCGTTAACTGGATGCGTGAGAACCAGTATCTTTTCTAAGATGGATAAGTTTGTTTTGTGGAGCGAGAAAGTATGGAAGGTAGTGCGAGAGGACGACTACTTTGGGAGCCCCGCTTACTTGGTACTTCAAGGTATTGGGGGAGCAGTTAATAACTTTAAGGTTGTTAACCGCAAGCGATGCGACCAACTCGACCCCGCATTAAACATTTTATTTGAAAGGAAAAACGATGGCTAAATTACTTGCAGAACAGAGAATTGAAAGGGCGCATGTTTCTCTCATGCGAGACAAGAAGTTTTGTCTTTTCTCGGGGTTGTTCATGGTGGGCAGAACTTTTGTCGATGACGAAATAGAAACCGCATGTACCAACGGGGTGGATGTTTGGTATGGGCGAAAGTTTGTAGAAACCCTCAACGACAAAGCCCTTAACTTCGTAATCATGCACGAGACTATGCACAAAGCATACAGGCATCTTTCTATCTGGAAGAAACTCCATGACAAGAATCCAATTCTAGCGAATGCCGCGTGTGACTTTGTTATCAATCTCCAGATACAAGATTACGACCCAAACGGCATCGTGGTTGAGATTCCAAAAGACGAGAGCGGGAAAATGCTCGGCTGCATCGATGAGAAATATCGAGGCATGGATGCGGCTCAAGTATTTGCCTTGTTGGAGAAAGAGGTAGGTGAAGATGGCTCAGGCATCGCAGGGTTTGATGAACACGACTGGAATGGTGCATCGGACATCGACCCAAACGAAGCGAAGAAAATTGCTGAAGAGATTGACCACGCTCTGAGGCAAGGTGCGCTACTCGCTGGCAAGATGAACGGCGAACTATCTAGGGAAGTTAGAGAACTATTGACACCGAAGATAGATTGGCGAGACGCGCTACGGGACTTTGTGAAGTCTATCGCAAAAGGAAATGATGATTCGACATGGCGAAGATACAACAAAAGACTTGTCGGCTCAGACATCTTCTTGCCTAGTTCGCTATCAAAAAAACTAGGTCGAATCTGTGTCGGTATTGACACATCGGGTTCTGTCGATGGCGAGATTCTAACTAAGTTCTTGTCAGAGATGCAGTCAATCTGCGATGAGGTGTCTCCCGAAGGAGTGGACTTGCTCTATTGGGATAGCAGTATTGCCTCGCATGAATCGTATGAAGGAGTCGAGGTTGAGTCTTTGATAAGCACGACAAAACCTAGAGGTGGTGGAGGCACAGACCCCAGCGTGATTCCAAAATACATCAAGGATAAAGACTTGAGTCCCGAGTGTGTTGTTGTCTTAACTGATGGTGAATTTTATAGTGGTGAAGGAAATTGGTCGGAGGTAGATGCTCCGGTTATTTGGGTAATCGTAGGAAACAAGGACTTTTCCGCGCAGAACGGAATTGTCCTACACATTGACTAAAGGAGAAAGTATGAAAGACCGTAAAACAATTAGCGTATCGCAAGATACTTACGACAAGTTGGAGATCATCCAAAAAGAAATTGGGCAGAAGTTTGGGTTTGCCCCAACGATCACGCAAGTGATTGACATGCTTATTAAAACTTTCAACGAAGGGGAGAACGGAGATGAGTAACATCGGAATCGCTACAAGTTCAATGCTGATTGACCTAAACATATCTGTTTGGACGGCCAAGAAGTTAGACAAGTCTGTTTCGCAAGAAGTAGACGAGAGCAAAGAGGCAAAGTTCCGTGCGGGTAATTACAACAAGAACCTGTTGGCTGGCACGCATCAGTTGGATAGGATCGTGAAATTTGCGGCTAACACTCGCTTGTGGCACAACAGACACACCCTGCCTTGGTCTGATGCGGGTACTCGGTTACTGCCTATGGAAAGTTTCTTAAGTTATAAGAACATGCTTAACGATTACGAGGCAGAGTTCAACGCGCTAGTCGCTCAGTTCTTGAATAGGTATCCCGAGTTAGTAGATGCGGCGGCATTCAATCTTGGTAAGTTGTTTAACCGAGAAGAGTATCCGACTGTGGAGCAGATATCAAACAAGTTCAAGTTCAGTTATATGTTTTCTCCCGTCCCGACTTCAGGAGACTTTAGGGTGGACATTGGTGAAACTGCACTCGCCGAGTTGAAGAACCAGTTTGAGGCGGGCGCCAACGCAAAAGTTGAGCGTGCTATGAAAGAAGCATGGGACAGACTGCACGATGTCTTAGTTCACATGAGCGAGCGACTAACAGACAAGGAAGACGGCACTCACAAAGAGTTCAGAGATTCCTTAGTTAACAACGCGGTAGAACTAACGAGCATGCTTACTTCTTTGAACATAACCAAAGACCCGAAACTGGAACAAGCAAGACGCGAGTTGTCAAACATTTTGTTAGGGGTTGATGCTAAAGAACTACGCAAGCATCAAAGTATCCGGCAAGAAGTTAAGACTTGTGTGGACGATATTCTTTCTAAATTTTCATTCTGAGGAAATGTAAATGTCTATCAAACTAAAAATTTTTGTTGAGTCAGTTCCGTCCTTGAATTATGAGTTGTGCCCTAAACTTGAAGAGGTTTTGACTAAACTCTTAGAGGTAAGACCTATTTTGGAATTCTCTCCTTATAACTATCACAGAGCAAAAGTAACTAAAGTTTATGTGCGGCAGCAAGGATTCCTGCTAGGGAGCATCTGCTCGGATGTTCGAAGACAAAGGGGGGAAGGCTCTGAATATTGGTTCGGTGTAAAGTCTCCGTTCATCAAAAAAGAAAGGGGCGATAAAAACGAACTAATCTCTAAAAGCGTAAAGAAGACCGTAGATAACGCACTCTCAAACCTTATTAAACCTGCGCTAGAACAGACGGGAACAGCGCTTGTAGACCAAATTATTAGCCACGCAACGAGCGGGCCCTTGCTGTATAACATTGAGAGAAATGTCACGAGAGAAATATTTTCAAGATCACACTACCAAGACGATACCAGACTTTGGGTATACTTCATGAAAAAGGTAACGGGGGAAGAACCGGAGTTACCCAAAGCCTTTCAAAATTTATCAGAGACTGCGTTCTCCGCATACAAAGTGTTCTGCTCGGCAATGAATGTACACCAGCACGCGATGCAAAAAAATGGGTTTGCGGTTCATTGGCTTTACAACGACACCTATGTTGTATCGGACTGTCGGGAGCCAAAGCACACAAAAATATATGAGTCCGTATCTGATATGCCCAATTTTATGCAAGAGAAGATCACCCTACTTAAAATTCTTGGGCAGGAAGAACCCGCAGAAAATATTGGTGTCAGATTTGGAGACATAGCGGTCAAAGACCCTGAAGAAAATACGAGACTCTTCTTCATAGTTGATGGAGCAACAGTTTTGATGTAAAAAACCCTTGCTGCAAAGCAGACATAGGAGCGTATTGCAGATGCGCAGCAGCAGCCTTTCCTTGTGGGCGTGCGTGGGGCACCCCTAATCTGCTAACCCCACACCAATTCTTCTGAGGGGGGACATCTCCGCGCCGAGCGGTTTTGTCTCCCTTTTTTCTTTAGGGGTATTCTAAACTCCCCCTTGCTTTCCTCTTTGGGCTGATCTATACTCTGTCCACAATCCAAGAGGAAGTATGTCTACTCCCGAAAACAAAGTAAAAGGGCGGGTCAAGAAACTGCTCGATAAGTTTGGGGCTTATCATTTCTCACCTGCAACGGGGGGATATGGTCGAAGCGGTGTGCCTGACATAGTTGGGTGCTACCGAGGGTACTTCTTTGCCATCGAATGCAAGGCCGGAGCCAACAAGCCCACTGCCTTACAAGACCGAGAACTCCAGCGTATTAGAGCCGCTGGCGGCTTTGCGGCTGTCATAAACGAGAACAACATAAACGAAGTCCTTGCTTTGTTTCCCGAGGACACCCCTGTTACCCCCACCCGTTCCCAAGAGAAGGACAAAGATGCTTAAGCGTTTCGTTGATAGGCGCATTCAGTTATTGCTTGAACGCATGGATTTGTTTCCCGAAGAGTTTGGTAGGGGCAAGAAGTGGGACGCAATCATCAACGAAGGGGTCTACACCCCAGTTGAGCGGTTCTTAATCAAGCGCAAAGTCATAAGAATCCTGCGGGAACATACGCGTAATTCCATCGTGGAGAAAATCACACGATGAACATCATCTCCATAGATTTTGAAACCTATTACGATAGAGATTTTTCCCTTAGCAAACTAACCACAGAGGAGTACATAAGAGATGAAAGATTTGAAATCATCGGTGTCGGAGTCCGCGCCAACGAAGGAGCAGCCGACTGGTTCTCAGGCAATCCTAGCGAACTTGGCGAATATCTCCGTTCGTATAACTGGGAAGAAAGTTACGGGCTCGCTCATAACGCTATGTTTGATGCCGCTATACTTTCTTGGAAATTTGGGATTAGTCCTCGGGGGTGGCTTGACACTCTTAGCATGGCAAGGGCTACTGATGGCCTCGAAGCTGGAAATAGCCTTGCAAAGTTGGCTATTCGGTACAACCTCGGAGTGAAAGGCCAAGAAGTCGTTAATGCCCTAGGCAAGCGGCGTTCTAACTTTTCTAGAGACGAACTTGAGCGCTATGCGTCGTATTGCAAGAACGATGTGAACCTTACCTGCGACCTGTTCAAAGTTTTAGCACCAAGATTTAGCAGTACGGAGATGCGTCTCATCGATGCAACAATACGCATGTTCACCGAGCCCGTCCTCAGTCTAAACCTCCCGCTTCTAGAGCAACACCTAGAAGAAGTCAAAGACCGCAAAGAAAAATTACTTCTTGCCGCAGAGTCAGACAAAGAAACACTAATGTCTAACGATAAGTTTGCTGCGCTTCTTCAAAGCCTTGGGGTAGAGCCTCCTACGAAGATTAGTCCAGCAACGGGTAAAGAGACTTGGGCATTTGCAAAGAGTGATGAGGGGTTCAAAGAACTTGCCGAGTACCCTGACGAAAGAGTTCAGGCTTTGGTTGCGGCTAGGCTTGGCACGAAGAGCACCCTAGAGGAAACCCGAACAGAGCGGTTTATTAACATCGCCAAGCGGGGTCTCATGCCTGTACCGCTAAGATATTACGCCGCTCACACGGGTCGATGGGGTGGAGATGACAAGTTAAATCTGCAGAACATCCCAAGAAAGTCACTATTAAAAAAGGCAATACAGCCTCCCGAGGGATATGTATTGATAAATGCGGACTCTTCTCAGATAGAAGCGCGGACAGTCGCGTGGGTCGCAGGGCAGAACGACCTAGTGGAAGCCTTTGATAAGGGTGAGGATGTCTACAAAATCATGGCGTCTGCTATCTACAACAAAAAAATTGAAGATGTCTCAGAGGCAGAGCGGTTTGTAGGTAAGACAACGATACTTGGTGCTGGCTACGGGATGGGGGCAGAGAAATTCCACAGGCAGCTTAAAGTTTTTGGGGTGGAACTTCCAGTAGAAGAGTGCCAACGAATCGTAAGTGTTTATCGGGAAAGGTATTCTTATATCCCTAAGCTTTGGAGGGACGCACAGCGCTCACTTGATGCCATAATTGCAAGACAGACGATGCAAATAGGGTGTCAACCCCAAGCTCTCTGTTTGGTTCAAGGCGGTATTCAGTTGCCTAGCGGTCTCAAAATTACTTACAACGATTTGAAAGTCGATGCGGACAATCAATATTCGTATTTCACTCGCAGGGGTCGGACAAAAATATATGGTGGCAAGGTCGTTGAGAACTTCACCCAAGCTCTCGCTAGATGCGCCGTCGGCGAACAACTACTTCGTATCGCAAAAAGATACAAAGTTGCACTCACTGTTCACGATTCAATTGTCTGCATTGCCCCCGAAGACGAGAAAGACGAAGCACTTAAATTTGTTTGGGAGTCTATGCGCTGGAGACCATCTTGGTGTTCAACACTACCTCTAAATTGTGAAGTCGAATATGGAGATAATTATGGTCAAACTACAAAATTCAAAGTTGGATTACGCAGCCCATCAGCTTGAAGTTAAAAAAAGATTAAAAGAAATCCACGATAAATTGCTTTCAAACCAACATGGAGAAGCTGCAAGCCTTGTAGATAACGCTATCGTAGAAATGCGAATGCTAAAGGCTGCTATTAATAGTCATGTCCACACATAAGTACACATGGTCGTATAGCAGCATATCGTTGTTTCAACAATGCCCCCGCAAGTATTACCGCTTGCGGGTGGCTAAAGATATAGTAGAGCCCCCACAAGATCACCTTATTTATGGGTCTGCTGTCCACACTGCGGCAGAAGAATATGTAAGGGATGGCACGCCCGTGCCCCTAAAATTTTCGTACATCATCCCTCACTTGGATGCCCTAAAAGCGTTGCCGGGTGAAAAACTTTGTGAGTATGAGATGGGGCTTACACGAGACTTTGAGCCGTGCGATTTCTCATCTGAGAACGTGTGGTTTCGTGGTATCGCTGACCTACTAATAATCAATGAAGATAGCGCTCGACTTGTTGATTACAAAACAAGCAAAAGTAGCCAGTACGCAGATATCAAACAGTTGGAACTTTTGTCTCTAGCGGCATTTAAACATTTTCCAAATATAAAAAGAATCAAAGCGGGCCTTGTCTTTTTAGTTGCACAAGACTTGGTTAAGGCCGACTTTGACTGCGACCAGCAAGATTCAGGCTGGCAAAAGTGGTTGCCCGAAATTCAAAGGTTGGAACGGGCATTTGAAACAGATGTGTGGAACGCAAAACCTAATTTTACATGCAGGAAGTTCTGTCCAGTAACCGACTGCGAACATAACGGAAAAGGGGAGTGGAGATGAGTAATACTTGGGACAAAATTGACAACTTAGATATAAAACTTTGGGAAGTTAAGAGTATGCTAGCAACCTGCGAAGACGCGCTTTATACAGAAGGCGGTCTCCGTTCACCCGACTGCGAAAGCATTGGCGCAGTCCTTCACATGGCATCTCAAAAAGTTGAGGAGGCGCAGAAAAGCGCCGACGAATTATGGAAAACAATAAAACATGAAGACGAAGACAAAGCGTTCTGGGACTCCCTCAGAAAGTCTGCACGAGAGTGGCCTTACAAAGATCCGGTGGGAGAACCCTTGGAAGACGGAGGAGGAGAGGATGATAGTAGCGGCGTATTTCAAGAAGAAGTGGAAGAAAGAAATACTGAATTTACCTCCAGCCTTGATGTAAAACTTAAAGAAGAACATCCGGATGGAAGCGCGACTTTCATAATTAACGCAGACAAAAACGAGATGGATAGGATTTTTAAAACATTCTTCATCCAAGCAGTAATTGAAGGCATTAAAAGCGCAGACATGAAGAGCGATGAATTTATCAGACGGTCTCGCGTTTATGACGCGGCAGTCGCACTAGAGAAACTCTTGGTTGAGTACGAACTAAATGAAAATTTTGACTACGACCCATTGATAAAAGCCGCTCGCCAAAAACTTTCGGAGGCACTCCATGGAAAACATGATTCCTTCATGGCATGACTGGTGTAGAAAGCACAGACCGCAGAACGAGGAGGCATTCTTTATCTGTTGGTCTGACGCTTGGAATAAGGCAGAAGAAGCGCATCAGGCGGTGGTTGCAGAGCTAGAAAGAGAGATCAGGCAGGTGCGCGCCCGTAACGAAAGACTTGAAGAAGAAATTAATTGGATAGATAACCGACAAAGAAGTGGTAAACAACCCTAATTAGAGGAGAAGTGCATGTATATCAACCAAGATGTAGCTTGTAAACAACTGTTTACTGCAGTAATTGCCCTCGCTGTGCAAGATTGCTGCCTTCCAAAACTTCCAAAAAGCCAAAAACTTTCCAAAAATACAATTACCGCCATCGATTTTATATTAAATAGGATAGACCCTTATTTGGTATTTATTGATGTAGACCCTGTAATTTGGAAAAAGAAACTGTTTAAAAAGATGGAAGATATGGAGGACACAAAAGACGCTATCTTGAACAAAGCAGCAGAAATGTTCAAAAACTCTTCTCCAGAAGAATGGGAAGAAATGCCTGAAATAAAAAATGCGCTGCATAAACTTACCTCTCTGCAAAAACAAACATTCAAAGAAAACTTTGAAACATATTTAAATGTGCCCTACGAAAATATTCAAGAGGCGCTTGAACGGATTAGGGAAGAAGATAGCCGAGACGACAACAATAAAAAGATGGCGCACGAAACTAGAGTAGACACATCTAACTGCGTGAGTAGGCCGGATATGATTAAAGATTTAAAGAAAATGGTAGAACTTTTAGTGCCCGACAGTATTTTTCGTTTAGAGCAGTATGGGGGTACCAAATGAGTTGGTGGCTGATTCTTTCGGTCATGCTGGTGTACGCATCTGTGGGCGTTATTGAATTCATCAAGGGTAATTACCCCATGACTATCGTTTGGTTTGGGTATTCCGTTTCTAACATCGGGCTTGCTTGGCTTGCTTATAAGGGATAAAAATGAAAGACGAAGACATTTTTGAATTAGCCGAAACTCATGGTTGGCAGGACGACTTTGGTCGCTGGAACTTTAACGATGATGGGCTGATTTGGTTTGTGTTGGGTGTTCAGCGGACAGAGCGTGAGCGGACAGAGCGTGAATGGGTTGGGCTGACGGATGAGGAAATTGAAGCAACGGCTAAGTGGGCAGACAAAAACGCAGCACCTTGGCATATTGAATTTGCCCGAGCCATAGAAGCCAAACTAAAGGAGAAGAATACATGAAGATAGCCGCTACATTGTTTTGCGGACTGTTTGGTCTGAGTGCGAACGCTGGATTCTTTAGCGGTAACACACTTTACGAACGGCTGAACGGAGAACCACACGAGAGAAACTTTGCCATGGCTTACATCGCTGGGGTGTTTGATGCAGGCCACAATGTTTTTCACTGCGCACCACCAACTGTTACGCTCGGACAGATTCGGGATTATGTGAAGATGGGTCTTGAAGCAAACCCCGTAAACCGAGATGTCGTTGCAGATGTACTTGTTATGAGCATGTTGTCTGCCGCGTATCCATGCCAAAGGAAAAGAACATCTCATGGATACAACATCAATCAGATTGTTACCGGATTGTTCTCTAGTAACACCAAGTGACTGTAGGTATGAAACTAACTGCACTAGAAGAAAAAGTATTTAACTATTTGAAAGAACACACAACCCCAGTACAAGCAGGAACTCTAGCGAAGCGATTCATAGTTAGCGACAGCGCAACCGCCCATGCCCTAAGAAGGCTTGTCGATCTAGGAATTGCAGATGCTTTTAAGGTGGGAAATAAGCGGTTTTTTAAAATAAGGTAGTGTGATATTATGATGTCTATTTGTGGAGATTTGATATGCCTTATACCAACAAGCCAAGACCATACAAAAAAGAGTACCAGCAACAGCTTGCTAGGAATGAAAAACCAAAAAGAAACGCTAGGGAGCGGGCTAGGTATGCTATGGACAAAAAAGGGATTGACCGAACAGGCAAAGATATCGACCACGTTATCCCATTGTCAAAGGGCGGAACAAATGCGCCAAGTAATTTGAAGTTAAAGAGCCCGAGTAAAAACCGTTCATTTAAACGCAACTCTGACCACACAGTGAAAAAGAATGGAAATAGTTGACAACAAAGTTTTACTAGTTCGTACAAAATATCCGGCGCGTATAACGGAAACAATTAAAAAAAGTAGAGTATTAACCGAGGGTGAGATTAGTGAAGTAGCTGTAAACTGGGGTTTAGAAGAAGCTCAGTTTTTAAAAAAGCTAAAACTAAAAAACATTCCCTCCCCTATAAACAGGGACTACGACTGGCCCGGGGCATACCCGCCGATGCAGCACCAAAAAGATACGGCAGAGTTTTTTACTCTGCACAAGAGAGCCTTTTGCTTTAACGAACAGGGTACGGGTAAAACTGCTGCCGCTATTTGGGCTGCCGACTACCTAATTAATACCGGTGCGGTGCGGAGGGTCTTAGTTGTGTGCCCTCTATCTATCATGCAAGCGTCTTGGCAAGCGGACTTATTTAGGTGCGTTGTTCACAGGACAGTTGGGGTTGCCTATGGAAGTAGAGAAAAGCGCAAAGACATACTAAATAGGGGAGATGATTTTGTAATTATTAATTACGATGGTGTTGAGGTTGTGGCAGAAGACGTCCTCAAGGACGGAACTTTCGACCTAATTATCATAGACGAGGCCAATGCATATAAGAATGTGCAGACTCAAAGATGGAAAACCATGAATAGGCTGCTTACCCCACAAAAGTGGTTGTGGCTTATGACAGGAACTCCAGCCGCTCAGAGCCCCACAGATGCTTACGGCCTTGCAAAACTATGCGTTCCGGAAAATGTGCCTAAGTTTTTTGGGGCGTTTAGGGATTCTGTTATGCAGCCCATAACTAGGTTTAAGTGGATACCCAGACCCAAAGCACAAGAGATTGTGTTTAACACACTTCAACCAGCAATACGTTTTACCAAAGAAGAGTGTATTGACCTACCTGAGATTACTTACACCATGAGGGAAGCACCCCTGACCGCACAGCAAAGCAAGTATTACAAGCTACTTAAAGAAAAGTTTCTTATGTCCGCAGCTGGCGAGGAAGTGTCTTCTGTTAATGCAGCAACAAATATTATAAAGTTACTTCAGGTATCAGGCGGTGCAGTTTATACCGACTCTGGCAGCACGGTAGAGTTTGATGTGTCAAATAGGCTTTCTGTTGTTCAAGAAGTTATTGAGGAGGCTAGCCACAAGGTTCTTGTGTTTGTTCCGTTTACCCACACGATTGTTCTTCTACAAGACTACCTCCTTAAAAACAACATCACATGTGACGTGATAGATGGGAATGTTCCCGTATCCAAGAGAACCGAAATATTTAAAAATTTCCAAGAAAGCCCAGACCCCAAAGTACTTGTAATCCAGCCACAAGCTGCGGCCCACGGAGTTACTTTGACGGCGGCGAATGTTGTGGTATGGTATGCGCCCGTAACATCAATTGAAACTTACCTGCAGGCCAACGCACGGATACACCGCAAAGGGCAGAAGAACCCTATGACAGTTGTGCACGTCGTGGGGAGCCCCGTAGAACGAAACCTCTACTCCATGCTCCAAAGCAAATTAGATATCCATACGAAACTTGTGGATTTGTATCAGAGAGAAATAAATACTTGACACACTATAGTTTTGGGTGTACGATGGGGCATCAGTCAAAGAACTGAACCTAAACCAAGAGAGGAACTTATGGACATACCAGCAGACAAATTAGTCTCTGTTTTCATCAAGATGCGTGATAAACGCGATGAAATCTCTAAAGAGATGGAGGCCAAGATTGCAGAGATAGAAGAGCAGATGGAGCTAATCCGTCGCCAACTACTTGAGATCTGCAAAACAAACGGCGCCGACAGCATCCGCACAAAGCACGGCACGGCATACAGAACGGTTAAGCGTAGATATGTTACGAATGACTGGGATAACTTTTACAAATTCATGCAAGAGCATGGAGCAATGGAATTACTTGAGAAACGAATTCATCAGACGAACATGAAGCAGTTTCTTGAGGAAAACCCCGACCTACATCCAGTGGGTCTTAACGTAGATAGTGAATTTGCTATCACAATCATGAGGAAATAGGAGAAACAAAGATGAGTGACCTTACTCTGTTTGAACAAACACAAGTTCCTGACTATATTAAAAAAGTAGAGCTTGATGACCTTACTAGAGATCTAGGCGGTGGTCGTGGTCTGCGCCGAATCTCTCTGCGCGGTAAAAAGTTTCGCTTGGTTGTAAATGGCGAAGAGATCACCCGAAGCAACGCTGACCACATGAATGTCGTAATTATCAACGGCACCAAGTACGTGGCCCGTAAGTTCTATGCTGGTGCGTACGTTCCGGGAGAAAGCCTTCCCCCCGATTGCTGGTCTAATGACGGCATCATGCCCGATGCAAGCATCGAAGCGCCACAGCACCATAACTGCCAAGACTGCCCACAAAATATCAAGGGTTCAGGTCAGGGAGATAGCCGTGCTTGCCGGTTTGAAAAGCGCCTTGCTGTTGTTCTTGCAGATGATATTAACGGTAGCGTTTATCAGATTGCTTTGCCATCTAAGTCTTACTTCGGTCGCAGCGCGGACAACAAGGCTATGCCGTTTGAGCAGTATGCTAAATACATTTCGTCTCAGGGATACAACATCAATCAGATTGTTACCGAGATGCGTATGGACGACAACAGCGACACGGCTAAGCTTGTGTTCCGACCAATTAGCTTTTTGACAGAGCAGCAGTGGGAAATTGCACGCCGCCAAGGGCAGTCACTTGAAGCTAAACAGGCAGTCATGATTACCCCTTCCACTATCGACAGCGATAACAAAACGCCTCGTTTGGAATCAAATAGCGCCGTGTCGTCCTCCCCTTCAGCAAAATCTAAGTCTTCGGTCGAGGCAGAGGATGTTGAAGTTATCTCCGAGCCGACTAAGCGAGCGCCCAAAAAAGCCGCCGAACCCGCCCCTAAAAAAGACCTAGCATCTATTATGAGTGACTGGGCTGTTGATGATGACAATTAATAAACATGGACAGTCGAGGGTACAGTTCGAGGATTGTGAAGGCTAACCTAGAGGCGAGCACAGAAAGCCCCGGTGTTGTTCTGGGGCGAATGTGTATATCTAAAGAAATACCTGTTACTGATACCGCTGAATTTTTTGGTGTCAGCCGCATGACTATCTATAAGTGGTTTACCGGAGAATGGATGCCACGTAAGCAGCAGGCGGAAAAGATAGCAGAGGTTTTGAAGAAAGCTGGGTTTAGAGTCTAAGTCAACGGGCGTCTAGTTCGACGGAACGAAAAGAGGGGATACGCCGCGCTCCTCCTGACGCCCTATTTTTTATCGCGGTGCAGAAGGCGGCTATGTCAGCAAAAGAGTTATTGTCAGCAGTGCTTTCTCCAGACGGTTTGTATTGCATCGTCGGGCTAAAGAAGGGTGGGGGTGTTAGGCAAAAGTTTTTTGCCTCGCTAGATGAGTGCGAAGCCGAGATTGCCTACCTGCTGCAGCACAACCACGATGTGTATTTTGCGTGTTCTAAGTACGAAAAAAGTACGACCCGCACAAGAGATAACGTCAAAACCATAAAGGCTTTTTGGTTAGATATAGATTGTGGGCCAGCCAAGACCTACAAAGATCGTGACGAGGGCGATAAAGCCCTAAAAGAATTTTGCCAAAAACTTAAGCTTCCTGAGCCTACACTTGTTAACTCGGGCAGGGGGCTGCATGCCTACTGGGTGCTCACAGAAGGAATCACAAAAGAAGAATGGCTTCCGGTTGCTAATAGGCTGAAAGCACTATGTGACGAGTTTGGATTAGATGCTGACCACTCTCGCACAGCAGACTGCGCGTCTATTCTTCGAGTGCCGGGCACGCTTAATTTAAAAGATGACCCACCTAACCCTGTCGAAATGGTGTCTATGGGGGGCGATGTAACCTATGCAGATTTTAAAGATACGCTGGGCGTCTTAGTTCCACCGCCCGGCTACAGCGTACCTAAACAAGAACTAAATGAACTTACTAAACATCTAGCGGGTAATCAAGAAAATTGGTTTAAGGAGATAGTTCGCCGCACCATTAAGGGGGAAGGTTGCGCTCAAATTGAAACAATCATGGTCAATCAAGATACGGTTGACTACAATTTGTGGCGTGCTGGCTTGTCGGTTGCTTGGGCTTGTGAAGATCGTGACGAGGCGATACATAAAATATCCGAGGGGCACCCAGACTATTCTTTTGAAAACACTATTCGAAAAGCCGCTGATACAGGTGGCCCTCAGAGATGTGAAACGTTTGCTAAGTGGAACCCAGAAGGCTGTGTTGGCTGCCCCCATCAGGGTAAGATTCCCGGCCCGATTGCGCTGGGTAAAAAGGTAATTAGAGCTGCGCCCAAAGCCGCCCCAGAAAAAACTGAAACAAAAGACGCAGAAGATACATACCCGGCTTACCCTAGTCCATACTTTAGAGGTAAGAACGGTGGGGTTTATAAGTTTGTAGACGAAAAAGAAGTATGTGTTTACCAGCACGACCTATATGTTGTTAAACGCCTGAAAGACCCGCAAAAAGGTGAAACCATTTGGCTTAGGCTGCATCTTCCTAGGGATGGCGTAAAAGAATTTGCACTGCCGCTTACTGAGCTGCTAACCAAAGAAAAACTAAGAGAGCGGCTAGCTTGGCACGGTGTGTCCGCACTTCAGGACCAAATGAACAACATCATGTATTACATAAATTCGTTTGTTAACGAACTTCAATATAAAACGGAGGTGGAGGTTATGAGGATGCAGTTTGGGTGGGCCGATAAAGACACTAAATTTATTGTGGGGGAGCAAGAGATCATGGCGGGCAAAATTCGATATAGCCCCCCGTCTTATATAACCAGCTCTATTGCAGAAACCCTAAAGCCATGCGGGTCTTTAGAAGAATGGAAATCCGTAATTAATACCTACGACAGAGAGGGTTTTGAGCCCCATGCTTTTGGGTTCTTTACGGCTTTTGGATCGCCCCTCATTAAACATTTAAATCTAAAAGGCGCAGTAATTAATCTAATTAATAACCGGTCTGGCACCGGCAAAACCACCGTTGCCCTTGCGATGCATAGTGTATGGGGCCATCCAGAAGAAACAATGTTGATCGCCAAGGATACGCAAAACGTAAAGCTTCATAGGCTTGGGATTATGGGCAATCTTCCAATTGCTTGTGATGAGATTACAAACATAGCGCCCGAAGACGCTTCTGACTTCTTGTACGCCGTTTCTCAGGGTAGAGCTAGGGGGAGACTAAAATCTAACGAGAACGCGGAGCGCCTTAATACAGCAAAGTGGGCACTAATATGCCTAACGACATCAAATGCGTCTATCTACGACAAGCTAACCTCTATTAAATCTAGCCCCGATGGGGAGATGATGCGGCTTATAGAGTATCAAATCCCGGAAATTGATCTGATTTCCAAGGAAGAAGCGGGACAAATATTCCCCAAGCTATACCAAAATTACGGGCACGCGGGACGCATTTACGGGCAATGGCTAGTTGGAAACTTAGAAGAAGCTATAGAGATGGTTAAAGCAACCCAAGCTGCCCTTGATGCTCAAGTTAATTTTAGCAACCGAGAGCGCTTTTGGTCTGGTGTAGCGGCCTGTAATATCGCTGGCGCCCTAATTGCTGAGAAACTGGGTCTAATTGACATTGATATCAAAAGGGTTTTTAAGTGGGTTGTTCAAGAATTTAAGCGCATGCGGAAAGAAATTAAACCCCCCGCAACAAACCAAGCCAGCGTAATTACCGAATTCCTTGATAGTCATAGGGGTTCTATTCTTGTTATTAATGGCGACGCCGACAAACGCACGGGTATGGAGCAGTTACCAATACTTGAACCTAAATTTGAGCTCGTTGTGCGGTGGGAACCTGATACCAACCTGCTATTTATTAACGCCTCTAAGCTGCGCAAATATTGTTCAGACCGGCAAATAACCCTTAAAGACATACTTTCGGCGCTGGCTGTGGACGGCAGCTACGGTGGGGTTGTTAAAAAGCGGATGGGCAAAGGCACCAAAATACCCGGTGCTGGCACGGATGCACACGTGTTTGACTGCTCTAAAGGGGACTTTATTGATGTAAGCGGCTACACACAAGCACTACAAAATAGCAAAGATGAGGATACACAACCTTAGTTTTGAAATAAATTGGGGTGAATTTAAGCCCGGAAGATCCTTTTTTATACCCTGCTTAGACACAGATACGGCTAAAAAAGAAGTTAAAAAAGTTACTAAACGCCTACAGTATGAAGTGGAAATGCGTGGAGTTATAGAAAATGGGGTGAAAGGGCTGCGCGTTTGGAGAATTTGGTAGTAATATTACGAAAGCAGCGATCTCTCCTCTTCGCTGTGTTTCTCCTCTTGGTTTTCCCCCGCCCAGCGCGGGGGTTTTTTTACTCGGGCTCGCCGTAATACCCCATTTCACCAAGTTGTCCGCGTAGTTTTTTGGTAATTGGGGTTCCGCCAGTAAGCTGGTTTTCTGCTCTCTGCATATAGCGGGTCAAAATAGAACGCTCTAGATTTTCTGGGAATATAGCAACTCCCGGATAAGTTCTATTAAACGAATTTATTTTGTCAAGCACTCGGTCATGAAGCGAATCATCTCCGTTATCAATTGCTAAAAAGAAAGCGTTCATAAGGTCTTGCCGCTTGTTTAATATTTCTTGCTCGGCAGTCTTCATTTCAATATTTGCTTTTTGTCTTTGCGCAACACGCTCTGGTGCAAACCCCAACATTTGTCCAAAAGCTTCTTTGCCGGAAATATCTTCAACTAAAACGTCACCTTTAACGGTGGTTGCCCCCTCGGTTGCATATCTTGCACCGACAAGAGGTTGTTTTAAAAATGCTGGGAGCGCTTTTTCGGCGGCACGGTAGTAATACCCGTCGTTGTACAGTTTTAAAGCTTCTGCGCCGTTGATTGCAAGACCCGCCGTTGGGCCAAGCATATTAATAAACATATTTTGAAGAGCAGTAACTTCATCTTGGCTCTTACGGGAATCTCTGAACCAAAGGTCATTTAGGCTCAAGCGGTCTGCAAAGTTTATTCCTGTGGCTTGAGTTATAACACCCCTCGATATTGAATCGCCGGTAAAGTTACCAAATGTTTCCGCTAACCAATTTTTAAACCAGTTTTCAAAATCGAGCGGGGGTTCATCGTCGTCAGAAAATGCAGCATGCAAAGCTTCTATGATAGACGCCCCAATCGAAAACATCGGCAGTCCTGTGGCACCGGCAAACAAAAATGTCATGCCTAAAGTTCCAAGTACTCTGTCCCTAGCTTCTCTTCTTACTTCAGGAGACTCGCCTTTAAACGCTTCATAAGTTCCGTGCACAAGCATATATGTCATCTGCTGAGCAAACTGCTTAAATTGCAGGATTACTTTTGCGTATGCATTTTGGAAATACCTAGGTTTGTTTAGCGTTGAGTAGTCAAACATAGACCTATAGGTAAGGTCTTTTGCTTCGTTGGTTGCTTTCTCAAATGCCGCATCTTGTGACATTCCGCTAGCTAAAGCTTTATCGTATGCAAGCTTAAACGAAGACATTGCAACAACTTCGCGGTTAAATTTTTCGGCATTGTGGAATAAATAGCTTAGCCCACGCATAACTTTTTCAGTTCTACCGGTATATAAATTAGACGGCACTTCTGTCATACCGGCTAGGTCGTGAGAAAGAGTTATATCAATAACCCCGTCTGTAACAAACTTGTTATACGCTTGCCTCTCAACATCTGACAAATTAGCCCTCTCTAGGCTAGGCGCTTCAAACTCACCCTGCGCATTTTTAAACCCCGTGCCCATAAATCTTTTGGCATAAGAAGTCATTGCCGCAGATGATTTACCCCACCCAAACCTAGCAGACACAACAGGCAAACCTACAGCCGGAACGCCCATCATGTTAACCAAAGCCGACGCTGGAGCAGTTAGATACCAAATAAACGAGGCGTTTGACAGAAAAGAAGGAAGTGTCCCGGTGTCTGTCGGATTCATAATATATTCAAGCCGTTTTTCAAGCTCTACAATATAATCCCGATCTACCTTTTTTTCTTCTGCGGGCTTACCTTCTATATAACCACGGGCAGCGTCAATTTGCTCGTATAAATTTCTAGAGTGCTCAAATCTAGAGTGTTGGTAGGCCATATGAAACGCAGAGCTTGTAAATGCGCGAAGCATGTCGGCGCTAGCACCCTGAACTTGCTTACGATTAATAAACATTTTGCGGGCGCTTTTATCTGGAAGCGTTAGTAAATACAGCTGATCTAGGCTATCTTTAATACTTTCTTTAAGTTTTGTGGGGTCGTTCTCAGTGACGCCGTCTACAATTTCTCGCAATGTTTTTAGGGCGTTCAAGTCTTGTATGTTTTGATTTACAAGTTTAGAAATATCGTTGCCTTCGTCGTACTCAACGCTGCGTCCAGTTGATTCAAGTTCAGCAAGCCGAGACTTTCTAAATGCGTTCCTAGCCCCGGCAGAATCAAACATATAAAATTCTTTGTCTTTACCTTTACCAAATTGAAGCCAATATTTACCAAACCGTTTAAGCGGAAAATAGGGCTTTACAGTATCTTTATTAAACTTATCTTTTAGTTCATTTAAAGTTTGGTTTATTTCTTCATCTGTTTTTCCATTAGCAACCATAGCAAGATTTACATTTTTAAGTATGGTATTTCTATACGCGTTTAAACGAGTTTCGTAAAAGTCACGAACTTTTCTGTAAATCTCTTTGGCCTCTTCGTCTAAAGAATCCCATGCGGTATCAAGAGCAGCGTTTTTACCCGGCTGTAGATCCGGGTCAATTCCATTAAGAGTGGCATCAATCATAGTAAGGCTCAGTTTTTTAGAGCCTTCTGGGTTTTTAGATTGATACATCTCCCATGTTTTAGTTATCTTAGATACGTCTTGAAGGATAGTATTTCTTTTATCGAGCAGCTCTTCAGTTGCATCAATAAACCTACCTACTTGGGGTATTCTGTTGCCGACTAAATCTTTTAGCTGCCTTAAAGTAAACGCACCAAGATAATACTTACGGGTGGTATCACTTAGGTTTTCAATCCAACTAGGCAATTTATTTTTTACGGAATCCCATGTCGCACCTTTAAGGGTTGAGTCAAGCCACGCACGATTTCTAGTTACGTCAGGTGCGGTTTGCCAATTATTACTAAGCGGACCTTTTGGTGATTTAGGGGCTTTAGATCCAAGCAACGTTTTATCAAACGTGCTTTTTTTAATACTGGGCCTTGGCGAAGACATAAGGATGTCGCCGTTATATAGCGCAGAAAACAAAAGGCTGTTTTTCTCTACACCAAAAGCGCCAAGTACAAACCTAATAAACTTTGACCAAATAGAAGTATCTGTATTTTTATAAGGTATTGCCTTAAGAAGCTTTTGAAACTCCTCGCTTGTAAATGCTTCCGCAATAAACTCATCTAAATTAGTAAGGCCATAGACATCAATCTTAATTTCTTTTTGTGCAACTTTGTATAAGTCTTCAAGCGCTTCAACAGCTTTTTGCTGTTCAGAAGGTAAAGAATTTTTGTTTCGTATTGCGTACGCAGTTGCGGCGTGAATGGTTTCATGTAGCAGGGTGTAATAAGAATCCCCGTTATACATGCGGTTTAAATTAATAATGTCTTCTTTTGGCGAATAAAAACCATCTGCCGTTGCTGACTTTTCAAACCCACTATAAGTATCAAACAGAAGTTTAAAAGCGGGCCCGTCAAGCACATCTTGTGAAACAAGTTTATTATCCTTTATCTCTTTAAGTGCACGCTCAATATAGATAGCATTTTTAGCATCTGCAAAATATTTTTGATATACATCAGGGTAGCTGGCCTCTAAAAATTTTGCAAACGTAACTAGAGTGGGGTCAACTTCTTTAGCAATTCTATTAATTACTTCTTGTTGAATATCAAAATAAATCCCAGTGGGTAGATTCATATCGAGCAGACGGTTAGCCAGAGCCCCGTAATAGCTGTTTCTTCCAAGCCTAGCAATAAAAGCCAAAGCGCCACTAAGGTCGTTGTTTCTAATTCTTTCTACAATTGCAGGATGCAAGGGTTTTCTAGCCGCTTCTTTTCCAGAACGTAGGGGAGCCCTTGAAAGATGGCTCTCAATTTCTTGGGGTGTCATACCCTCTAACGCTGCAAGCCCGGCAACTTTTTTCTGTTTGTTGCTATACCGATCTAGCGCAGACGCTGCTTTTCTTAAGTTAGTGCGGTAAGCATCTACAAGAGCATCAAATTTTTCTAGCTCGGCTGCGGGAAAGTTTTCCTCTACAAAGTTACGAAATAGTTCTGCTTGCCTAGCGCCTTGACCTTTTATAACTTCTCCGTTTGGAGTTTGGTCAGCGATATCAAACGCCGCCGATTTCATGGCAAGGTTGTAGTTAAACGTACCAAAGTAGTTGGCTGCCGCCCTTTCATTTGCGTCTCTGGCGCTTTCTGGCAAGTTTTCTAAAACACGGAGTACCGCAGTTACCCGACCAGATGGCATGCCTAAATCTTCATCAAGAAGGGATAGGGCCGCTTTTTCTTTTGTATAGCCCTCCTTAAAAGATTCTATGGCTTCTTGGTTATAGAAATCGTTAAACTCTCTGCGCAGTGCATCCGGGCTAAAGTTTTTAGTTATTTCGTCTACAAAGTCACGGGCTTCTTGCGTGTTTGGATTGCTTAAAACCGCAGCAGCTTTTTTAGGGTCTGTAATAAAACCAAGCTTGTTAAAAAACTTGGTAAACAAAGCCGTATTTTTCTTGCGGTCTTCTGGGGTCATCCCGCCAGAATGAGCAAACTCTTTTAAGTCATTTAAGAAAGCATCAACTCCAAGCTGCCTAGCGGTTTCTGGAGAGGCCCCTGCCGCGACCCCTTCTGGCCTCGCAAGATTAAATTCTGCGGTTGGTAATTCCCCCGGAGCCTCACGAGATACTTCGCCTTCCGCAGGTGCAAGTTCTAATCCCTGTTGTACTGGGGCAATTGGAGTTGTATCCGGTCCTTCTTGGATTGGGGCGTTAAAATCTAAACCTTGCTGTGGGCCAGCAAACAACAACCCCTGCCCACCCTTTTTATTAGCCGCAGCTTTTGCAAATGCTGCCTTGGCGTTGTCATTAACCTTTTTGCCGTTACTGCTTAGCTTTTGTCTGTAATAATAGTTAGCCTCTATGCCATCGATACCCGCATCTATGAGGTCTTGTTGGGTTAGTGCATTTTCTTCTGGGGTAAGCGACGTAAACCGAGGCTTTGTGTAGTCTCGAATACCATATTTTTCTATGAACGCACGCCGCTCTTCGTCGGAAACACCCGCATTAAGTAGCTTCTCATCTATTGCAGCGTTGACTTCTCCTGCTCTTCCTGCAGGCTCATTAGGCACTCCGCCAGCGCCACCCACTCTAGGTCGCTTAGATCCCTCAACTCCTTCGGCAGTACCCAGTGTGGAACCCTCCCCACCAGACACAGAAATGCCTGACTTAGCTGTTCCGGTGTCAACTCCAGTATCGCGCTTTTTTTCATCAAATAAATCCTCGGGAGTTTGCGCTCTTATTTTATCTCTAATTAGTGCGTCATAGAAAGGCTCAAGCTCGGTTGAAGTAGGTTCTCTCCCCAGCTTTTCCGTAACTAATTTAAGTAAGGCGTTGAATTCTTCTTTTGTAACTTCTGGTTCTTCTGGCGGCGCACCAAAAGGAATGTCTTTATCTACGTCTTCAAAAGCTGAAGGCACAGTCGGTAACGCTGCAGTTGTTTCTTCAACGCCGGGTTCGTTTGCCTGTTGAAACGCATTTTTATCGCTAAGTTGTTGTGTTGGCTCTATAGCTTTTTGTGCGGCCCTTTTTTCAAAATACCCTTTACCTGCCCCAACAGTTCCAGAAATCCCAGCGCCGCCGACCGCGCCGCGCACGCCTGACTCAACTAAGCGATTAAAATCTTTGCTATCCCACGCCCCGCCATTTTCGGAAACAAACTTTTCAGCCAAAATAC
>Ga0214923_10002811_pt1 | contig 22578 bp, 13 predicted proteins | sample LL1510_MetaG_FD_177993 | JGI IMG/M metagenome (GOLD analysis project Ga0214923, IMG submission 177993) | Freshwater microbial communities from Lake Lanier, Atlanta, Georgia, United States - LL-1510 | ecosystem: Environmental > Aquatic > Freshwater > Lake | place: USA: Georgia | collected...
GGGCAAGGTCGGCGGGGGCCGCCGTTGTCGTCGTCCACGGGGAGACCATTGCCGAGCCTGTGGAACCGGGAACCAATAGCGCGGCGATTGACGCTGAGGATGTGGACATCCTCGCCCACCCGGGGCTCATCACTTCTGAAGAGGCTGAGAGAGCGGCTCAAAGAGGCTGTTTCATCGAAATATCAGCCCGGAAGAGCCACGCGTACGCAAATGGGCATGTGTCCTCCGTTGTGCGCGCGGCGGGAGGGAGGTTGCTCCTCAATAGTGATTGCCACGAGCCCGGAGACCTGCTCTCATCACGCTTCCAACGCCTGGTGCTTCTCGGGGCCGGTATTCCGGAACGGGAACACGCAACGATCCTGACTGAAAATCCCCGCGAATTACTGGCACGAGTCCTGCCGCGTTTGAAGGGAGCCTCTGGAGGCGATTGATGCACCCAAGCGGGTCTATCACTTCACCAACACCTTCGATGCGTGGCGGATACCCTGTAGTCTTGAAAAAGAGAGTTCCGTGCATGGCCAATGTTGACCTTTGACGGATGGCATGACCGGAAAACATATTCATGAGCGAACCGACTGATCAAGCCGCTGTCCGACCGCTGCCCCGCAAGCGTGCCGTCCGTGGCGCTACAGAGGCTGCCCGCCTTGCAGCCGAGGTGCCGGGTGAGGTCGCAGAGGCGGTCGCCGTGCGCCCGAAATCGAGAGTGCGTCGGCCCCGGTCAATTCAGGTCGTTGAGATCGCAGTACTTCCCGTCCGGGACTTGGTGCTATTTCCGCACATGGTGTCTCCGCTACCGGTCGGGCGTCCGCGCTCGCTTCGAGCCATCGAGTACTCACTCAGCCATGGTCACACGGTATGCATCGTTGCACAGCGTAACCCTGACTTGGATGACGTTGACCTTGATGACTTGCATGTCATTGGTACCGAGGCCCTCATCGGAAGGGTCCTGAAACTCCCAAACGGTAACTCCTCCGTCCTCGTTCAGGGGCAACGGCGCCTGCGCTTGCTAGAGACCGTCCACACGGAACCATTCTTGCTGGTCCGGGCGGTCGTTACGGAAGAGCCTCCTCCGAGCATCGGCGACCATAGTGATCAGGTCAAACGAGTTGTTGAATTGCTTGACAAGTGTGCGAAGTTGAGCAAGAACCTCGCGGAGGACACGGTTGTCGCTGCAATGAATGTTGACGACCCCGGTCGTCTTGCCGACATGGTCGCGTCCACGGTCAACCTGGAACTTGCGCAGCGTCAAGCAACGTTGGAAATGCTTGATCCAGTGGCGAGACTTTCGCACGTCGAGACAATCCTCGAACGGGAGTTCCGGCTCCTCGAGTTGGAACGCGAGATTCACCAGCAGGCACAGCACGAGGTGGACGCGACCCAGAGGGAATTCTTCCTCAGGGAGCAACTCAAGGTCCTGCAGAAAGAACTCGGTGACCTGGACGCAGGAAACCGCGACCATGACGAACTCCGCACGAAGATTTCCGGTGCTTCCATGCCTGCGATCGTGGCCGAGCGGGCCAACCGGGAGCTTGATCGCTTACAGACCATGCCATCAGCGTCGCCTGAAGTCGGTGTGATCCGCACATACCTTGATTGGCTAGTTGCCTTGCCATGGTCGACGCGTACCGACGACCTTCTCTCAATATCCAACGCCTCCCGGGTTCTCGAGGAACACCACTACGGGTTGCCCAAGGTGAAGGAGCGGATCCTCGAATACCTCGCGGTGCGCAAACTCAGTTCGCGGATGCGCACTCCGCTGTTGTGTTTCGTCGGGCCACCGGGTGTCGGAAAGACGAGCCTTGGCAGAAGCATCGCAACTGCTCTGGGGCGCAAGTTTGTGCGGGTTAGCCTCGGAGGCATCCGGGACGAGGCGGAGCTACGTGGCCATCGGCGCACATACATCGGCGCGTTGCCGGGCAGGATCATTCAGGGATTGCGTCAGGCGGGGACGGTGAACCCCGTGTTCGTCCTCGATGAGATTGACAAGCTTGGAATGGATTTCCGTGGGGATCCTTCCAGTGCGTTACTCGAGATCCTTGATCCTGAGCAGAATGTGAACTTTTCCGACCACTACCTCGAGGTCCCCTACGACCTCTCACAAGTGATATTCATTGCCACCGCCAACCAGTTGGACACGGTGCCATCACCATTGCGCGATCGGATGGAGGTGATCGATCTTCCCGGGTACACCGAAGAAGAGAAGTTGCACATCGCACGCAACTTCCTGGTTGGTCGGCAACTGTCTGAACACGGTCTCACCGACAAGCACGTGAAATTCAGTGATGCGGCGTTGCGCCGCGTGATCCGGGAATACACACGTGAGGCTGGAGTTCGGAACCTTGAACGTGAGCTGGCGACCATCTGTCGGAAGATGGCTCGGAAAGTCGCCGATCTCTTGCCTCCGCCAGACCCGATCGCACCTTCTACTGACGGTGCAAGTGAGGCGGTAGCTCCTTCCATCGCGGTAGGTTCTCAAGGTGCTGATACTGTCGTGCCTTCGGTCAGTGAAGATGGAGACTTGGAGGCGGTACGACCCATAACCATCACGCCCACGTTAATCCGAGAGCATTTGGGACCACGCCGGTTCAGCCATACCGCGGCCTCGGCGGCCGACGAAATCGGGGTTGCGACAGGACTGTCATGGTCATCAGTCGGCGGTGACATCACCACGGTTGAAGTGACCTTGATGGAAGGGAAGGGCCGTCTCGTCCTCACCGGCCAACTTGGCGACGTGATGCGCGAATCGGCGCAGGCAGCACTTTCGTATACACGCAGCCAGGCATCCGCCTTGAATCTTCCCGAGGATTTCCACGAACGTATGGATATCCATATACACGTGCCGGCGGGGGCCACTCCGAAGGACGGTCCTTCGGCGGGAATAACGATCGCTACCGCGCTCGTATCTGCGGCCACCCGTCGACCTGCTCGTCGTGATGTCGCGATGACTGGCGAAATAACGCTGCGTGGCCGTGTTTTGCCGATCGGCGGAGTCAAGGAGAAGGCGCTTGCCGCTCACCGCGCGGGAGTACGAACCTTGATCCTGCCTGAAAGGAACCGTCGGGACATCATTGACATCCCGGCCGACGTACAACGTGATCTCACGTTTGTGTTTGCTGAACAGATGGATGCTGTTCTGTCGGTTGCCTTGACGTCCCTGCCAACTCCGGCTCCAGCCTGAATCGACTTAGTGTCACGCTTGGGTCCTTTTCGCCCGTTCATGGGTAGTGGGTGAAACTTCGGGTGTGGGCGTGAAAGTTTTCAGCCGCGACCTCCCCGTAACACGACGGGCGGTCGTAGGCGCCGCACTATCTATGCCGCTCTTGGGTGCATGCATTCCGGGATCGGTTGACCCTCCGTCGTTGCCGGCGCCTTCGCGCTCGGCACAAGCCACCGAGGGAAGCCCTTGGGGCACAAACACCTTCCTCCACAAGGAAGTGGAGGCGTGGAAACGCGAACAGACCCTGACAATGATCAAGGGCGCTGGGTTCGTCTGGATCAAGCAGCAGTTCCCGTGGGAGGAGATTGAGCAACCACGGAAGGGCCAGTTCTTCGACGTCAAGTACGTGCAGGGCACTTGGGACAAGTTCGATGAACTCGTCCGGTTGGCTGATATGTCTGGTCTCAAGATGATTGCGCGTGTAGATCGCCCACCAGCGTGGGCGAGGCTGGACAAGACACGCCCACAGGGACCACCCGACAACCTGAACGATTTCGGCGACTTCCTGTTCCTGCTTGCGTCCCGATACAAGGGTCGGGTGAACCACTTCCAGGTCTGGAATGAGCCAAACCTTGGCGAGGAGTGGACGGGCAAGCCTGACCCGGTCGGATACACGGCCATGCTCAAGGTGGCATACCGACGGATCAAGGAGGCCAATCCTCATGCATCGGTACTGGCGGCACCACTTGCCATGAATGTGGAGCTCGGCCCGATTCACCTGAATGAGATGGACTTCCTTGATCAGATGTACCTGGCAGGTGCCAAGGGTACGTTCGACATCCTGTCTGCGAACGCGTATGGCATGGACAGAAGCCCTACAGACCCACCGTCGAGGCAGACCCTGAACTTCCGCCGTGTGGAATTGTTGCGTGCGGTGATGGAAAAGCATGGAGATGGCGCAACGGCGGTCTGGTTCAACGAATATGGTTGGAACGCAAGCCCAAAGGACATGCCCCGCGAGGAACTCATCTGGCAACGGGTTACGGACCGTCAGCAGGCGGATTGGACCGTTGAAGGCGTCGACTATGCTCGTCGAAACTGGCCATGGGCCGGCGTGTTCTGCACCTGGTACTTCCGTCAGGTTGGGGACATTTCACCTTCGAAGTCGGAGTACTACTTCCGGCTTGTCGACCCAGATTTCACGCCTCGACCGGTGTATCACGCGATCAAGGCAGCGGCTGGCCGAAAGTGATCTGGTGATCGCCCCTGACTGCGTCGCGGATGGCGCAACTATTTCCCCGTCATGATCCGGAAAGGCCTTGGGGTTTCCCTCTGGATCATTGCGATCGGACTATCGGGTCTCGGTCTGTGGGCTGGACGGCAGGTCCTCGACCGCGGTGTTGTCTATGGAGACCCAGGCACGCCTTTTCCGGAACATGACGTTACGGCGCACGCCGTGAACACGCAACTCGAACTTGAACCAGATGACGTGTCGATGGCCCGGACCCTTGACCTTGTGAAGGACGCCGGGTTCGGTTGGATTCGGCAGCAAGTGTCGTGGGCTGACATCGAACCCGGACACAAAGGCAACTTCTGGGATTTTGAACGCAATCAGCCAACCTGGACGCGGTGGGACACAATCGCGAGGCTGGCCCACGACCGGAACCTGCGGGTGATCGCCCGGCTAGAACTCCCACCTCCGTGGTCTCGACCGGATGGGTCATACAAGTCGCACCCGCCTGTCAACGTGCGGGACTATGCCGACTTCGCCGCCGCGTTCGCGTCACGCTACCGGGATCAGATCGGGTACCTGCAGATCTGGAACGAGCCGAACCTCACTGAGGAATGGGGACGTCGACCAGTCGACCCCGCCGCCTACGTGGAACTCCTTCGCGCCGGTTACACCGGTGCAAGGCAGGGGAATCCAAAGGCGCGCATCCTGACCGCATCGCTCGCCCAGACTCTGGAACCTGACGACGAGACGGCCGCCGGACTTGATGACCTTGTGTACTTCGACCGCATGTACCTTCACGGTGCGGCGCCATTCTTCGACATCGCCGCCGCAAATGGCTACGGCTTGTGGACCGGCCCAAATGATCATCAGGTGGGTGCCTGGTACACAAACCTGCCCCGGGTCACGCTATTTCGAGACGTGATGGTCAGGCACCGTGATACGTCCAAACCGGTCTGGATATCCGAGTTCGGGTGGAACACCCAGCCGGAGGCCTGGACTGGAAGACCGTCGCCGTGGGGTCGCGTCGATGAGGCTACGCAAGCGGCGCACCTGAGCGGTGGGTATGCGCGGGCGGCTCGTGAGTGGCCTTGGCTTGGTCCAATGGCCGTCTGGCTCATGAGGCAGCCGCGTGCTGAAGCCGACGATCCAACACCATTTTTTGCTCTTGTCAGGGAGGATTGGTCCACCAGACCGGCATACGCATCCCTGAAGGCGTCCGCGGCGTCACCCATCCTTGGTGTGGGAATGTGGCAGGAATCCGCACCGGGCGTGCGCTACGAGGGAACTTGGCAAGTCACAAGCGATCCAAAGGCCTTTGGTGGTGTCCTTCGTGAGACACCGGCTCCAAATGCACATGTTCGCCTTGCATTTGAAGGCACACGCCTTGAAGTGGTCACCTCTGTCGGGCCCGCGCGGGGCGTGGCGTACGTGACAATCGATGGATCGTATCTGCTTGCGAACGAACGCCCGCGGAACCGGTTCGGGCAGGCGACGCTCGACCTCGGGGCTCCGCAGTCAGGCGACGCGAAGCGCTTTCTCGTAGCGTCGGGACTTCCGGATGGACGCCACGAATTCGAACTAACGGTAAGCGGCGACGTTGGCACCGGGTCATCGGCTCCAGGGGTTGCATTCGACGGGGTCGTGGTGTCGAGGGATCGCACGTTCGCCGCCGAGACCGTCTACGTCCTTGGGCTCATCGCGTCCGGATTCGGCGGGCTCTGGCTCTTTCGTGCGTCAGTGGGACGCGCGGTCATAGACGGAATTGATTACTTTCGCGCGGACCCCGCAGTTCCGGGCGACCTGCTCGGACTGGGTCAGGATCCCCAAGCTGGTCGCACAACCTCGCGCAGTTGGTTCTCTCCCGCCTATGATGGTTCGCGCACCTTAACCGGCGATGTGTCAACTCGCACGAAGGTATTTCAAGGCCTAGCTGAAGGGGGGACGACAGCTCCCAAAGGCCTCACTGTCGGCTGGATTCAACGGGACTGGATTTCTGATGCCATTCTTGCCTTCCCGGCGATCTTGCCTCTTGCACCAGTAGCGCTTAGCACACCTCTCGGTCGGTTCTCACCGGTCGAACTAGGCCTGCTCGGGCTGACGCTACTTGCCGTCCTCAGGGGGATGCTTCGTTCGGGGCATGTTGATCCGTACGGTGAGAACCAAGCCAGTTCCAGAGTGGGTGTTCAGCTTGATGGTCTTGTTATTGCTGCGTTGTCCCTCGGAGTCATCGGAACGATCGCGGCGGCGTCGTCTGCCTACCCGAACCCGGCCTGGCGCGAGTGGCGGCAGGTCATCATTGAACCTGTCACGTGGTTCCTGCTGGCGCGATTCGTCGCAAGTCGTGATGACGCCGAACGGCGACTTGCTTTTGCACTGGTACTGGGGGCGTCCGCGGTATCGGCCCTCGCGCTAGGACAGTGGGTCCTTGGAGTCGGGCTCGTCGGTGCGGATGGTGTGGAGCGCGCGCGTGCTCTCTACCCAAGCCCGAACAACCTCGCCCTGTTTATCGGGAGAGTTGCTCCAGTCGCCTTCGTCCTCGCACTGTGGCCATTGCATACCGGCCATCGATTGGTGCGGTGGTGGTTGCGTGCGTCCGTCGTGGTCATCGTCGCAGGAGTGGCAGTGACGTACTCCCGTGGAGCGTGGCTTGCGGTCGCGATTGCGCTCCTGTGGATTGGTCGCATGTGGCTCAAGTGGAGTCACATCGAACTAAGGCTTTCGCGCAAGCTCGTCATTCTCCTCACGGCATCAGTTGCAGGAGCAATTCTGTTGATCTCAAGGTCGGAGCGGCTCGGACTCATGTTCGTGTCTGGCGGAACCGGATTGCTGCGATTCAGCGTCTGGACCGGGGCCGTTGAAATGATCCGCGACCACCCTTGGTTGGGCCTCGGATTGGACCAGTTCGTCTACGCGTACCCAAACTACATGGGTGCCGCGGCCTGGAGGGAGCCGAACCTTTCGCATCCTCACCAGTTCCTGCTTGACTTCTGGATACGGCTGGGCTTCCCTGGCGTCCTCCTTTTGATGTTTGTCGGCGTCAGGTTACTTTGGAGGCTCCGCGCCGATAATCGCTCCGCGGATGTCAACCCCTTGGCTATAGCCACCGCCGGTGCGTTCATCGTCTGGGCCATCCACGGTCTCGTGGACAACAGTTTCTTTGTTTCGGACCTTTCCTACGCGACGTGGGCCCTCTTACTCATCCATGACTTTTCGACCGAAAAACCTCCTCCGGCCAGTCCGACCCTAAGTTCGATTGTCAACCCCAACAACTGATCTCGGGGGGGCCGAAGGTCGTGGCGCGGGATGTCGCGCCCACGCGTTCGATTGATGGACTGGGCGAACCTTTGACGACCGATCAGCAACGCGACACGACGTCGGGCCGCACCACGTCACGCTCCGCGACCTTGCCGGGTTCGGCGATGGCATTGCCCGTCGATCCAGGAATTGGTGTCGGCGCGTTCGCACGCAAGACGGCGCCGCCACCCGCGTGGATGGTGGCAATCCCCATTGGCTTAGCAATAGCGCTTATTCCGGCATACCTGACATCGGTACTTCTTGTCGGCGTCGCAGGGGTTGCGGTGCTCATGGCTCGTCCACTGTGGGCACTCTACGCGCTTGCATTCACCGTGCCGTATCAGGGTCTCGCCGATTTTCGCTACCAGAACGTCAATGTCACGCCGACCGAGGCGGTCTTCCTCCTCCTTGTTGTCGGATGGGGTACGGCTCGTGCTGCGGGTCGGGTTCCATCACCATCACTGACTCCACTTGTAATCGCGATTGGGCTGCTCTTGAGCCTCCTTGTCCTTTCCTGCGTGGTTGCACCAAACCTGGTCCTCGCCGGCAAGGAACTTGTCAAGTGGGTTGAGGTTGCGGGTGTGACGTTGATCGGTCAGAGCCTTCTGGTACGGATTGCCGACCGGCGGATGATGTTTCTTGTCATGACTGCTGCGGTGGTTTCTCAGGCGGTCTATGGCCTGCTGCAGGCGACGCTGCACTGGGGGCCAGATCACTTCATGATCGGGACGTGGCTGATGCGGGCGTACGGAAGTTTTGAGCAGCCGAACCCGTATGCCGGGTATCTCGGCCTGCATCTACCCTTGGTGCTGTCAGTGGCGCTGTTTGGCGTACGTACGCGCCCGGCGCGATGGTTCTGGGGTGGTGCTTCCGCCGTCCTCGCTGTCGCTTTGGTCACCACGATGTCACGCGGGGCGTGGCTGGGACAAATTACGGGAATTCTGACTGTCGTGCTGATTGAGAGCCGGAGTGCCCGCCATGCAGTCCTGACGTTCGGCGGTCTTGGGTCGGTAATTCTACTCGCGTTGTGGCCGGTGCTACCTTCAGAGGTGACCGACCGAATTGGCAGTATCTTCGGATCGTTTTTCTCTGTGTTTTCGATGTCTTCGATGACACTTACCCCAGAAAACTGGGCGGTGATGGAACGCCTTTCCCAATGGTATGCCGGATGGCAGATGTTCAGCGCGAACCCGATTGTGGGGGTCGGGATCGGAAACTACAACACCGCCTATGACACATATCGCCTGCCACAATGGCCCGTCGCCCTCGGACACGCCCACAATCACTACCTGACTATCGCCGCTGAGGCGGGACTGTTCGCGTGCATTGCCTACATCATCGTCATCCTCGTCGCGGTGCGATCAACCCGCAGCGCGTGGCGCACGGCGACGACGAGTTACGGACGTGCAATTGCACTCGGCACGCTTGGCAGTATCGGGGCTCTTGCCACGCACAATCTGGTTGATGTGCTATTCGTCCATGGGATGAGCGTGACCGTCGGACTATTGTTGGCCCTTTCGAGTGTCAGTGACGAGCGCGATCAAGTGCCAAGCGGACTGATCTCACGAATCATGAATTGATTGATCTCGCAACCGACCATGCAGGAGTGGTGTCGTGCACCATTGCGCAACTAGCGTCAGGGCTTGAAGTTCGACGAGCTCCAGCCGCCACCGATCCGGCTCAAACGGTGCTCGAATAAGTGCGGGCCGAGTACCATCACCGGGTCGTCGTCCGGACCGTTTCGTTGAGGGCGGGAAGTCACACGGTGCCACGCTAACCGAATCGAAGGCAAGTCACTGGTGGATGTGACTGGGGTTCCACGTGCAACCTCGGGCTGGCGCATTTCCCACACTCGCGTGACACCGCCGCCTGGAAAGAACGATGGCCACTCCGATGTCTGAGCCTCTCGGCGCACCACAAGACGTGACACGCGCGAAGGCGTCTCCAATCGGAGGTGACCCCAGTCCTGCATCAACGGATGCGGGTGGTGTGATTGACAACGCTCCGATGAACGTCTCCGGGCGGTTCTTTTCGTGGCGGACGGCGGCGAGTTTCCTCTTTGGTGTCGGAATCCTGATTTGGGTCGTTCGGTCAAGTGCCATTGATCCCGCCGATGTGTGGTCGAAGCTTCAGAACATCGACCTTGGTTGGTATGGGTTTGCAGTCCTGATCTACCTGACAACGTTCCCTGTTCGAGGATTGCGGTGGCAGCGATTGCTGATTGACAACGGTGCGAGACTGCCCGTCCGACCGCTTACGGAGATCATCTTCCTGTCCTGGTTCGTGAATAGTGTGATGCCCGGCAAAGTGGGAGATGTGTATCGCGCCTACCTGATCCGTGGCGAGTTCGGACTATCCATAAGCCGAACGGTTGGAACGGTCCTGGCAGAGCGGATTGCAGACATTGTGATGCTGGTCACCGTGCTGGGGATTACCGGTGCTGCGGTCCTTGGGCAACGTGTTGATCCCCACATCAGTGAAATGCTTGAACTTGGATGGGCCGGCGTCGCGCTCATGCTTCTCGGGCTCTTTCTCATGTATCGGTTTGGCGACCGCGTGATGAGGATGTTCCCGCCGCGTATTCACGAGACCTACCAACGTTTTGCCGCAGGCACCTTCGCGAGTTTCAAGAACATCCCGCTGCTGATGCTCTACACGGGCCTGGCATGGGCATCTGAGGCCGGTAGGTTGTACTGCGTTATCCGGTCGCTCGGGGTTGCGATCACACCGCTCGAGGCACTTTTTATCGTCGCGGCGATTTCCCTGGCGCTGATCGTTCCGACTCCGGGTGGGCTTGGTGGTGTCGAGGCAGCATTCCTCGGTGTCCTTCCACTGTTTGGAGTTGCCACCCAGGTGGCAGTGGTCGTGGCGTTCATGGATCGCCTGATCAGCTACTACGGCATCATCGCTGCGGGACTGCCCGCGTTCGTACTTTCGCGGCGCGGTCGTGCGCAGTCAAGCTGAGTAGCGGCGGATGTCGCACCAGTGAGGATCGCGGTCGACTTCACGGCGGGTGTTCGGCAACCGGCAGGTGTCGGGCGCTACACCCGCGGCCTGGTTCGAGCGTTGGCCACCGCCGCCGATGTGGATGGCGAAGATCATTCGCTGACGCTGCTATGGAGTGGACCGAAGCGGATTCCTCTGCCGGAGGATTGGCCGGGAGTTTCAACGCGCCGGCTCCCTCTGGACGAGCGATGGATGACCGTGGCGTTGCAACGGTTGCGGCTTCCGTTTCCTACTGACCTCTATGCAGGCGGAGCCGACATTTTCTATTCGTCAGATTTTGCACTCGCTCCAAGATGGCGCGCTCCCGGGGTCGTCACGATCCATGACCTGAGTTATGTCCTTTTCCCGGACACGCACTTTCCGCCGCTTCGGAGATATTTGGAGACCACGGTGCCCCGCAGTGTCCGTGCGGCATCGCTTGTTCTGGCGGATTCCGAGCAGACCCGACGCGACGTCATCGAACACCTAGGTGCGGACCCGGCGAAAGTTCTCACCGTGCTCTCGGCGCCCGATGACGTCTTCAAGCCGGCGACGAAGGAATCCATTGAAGCAGTCCAGGCCAAGTGGAACGTTGGTGGCGATTATGTGATTTCGGTCGGCACCATCCAGCCGCGAAAGAACCTCCCGGTCATTTTCGAGGCGTTGTGCCGACTACCGGATAGCGTCAGGATGGTCCATGTTGGCCGGCCCGGATGGCTTTGCGACCCCATCTTTGAAGCGCTTGAGCGAAGCGGTGTCAACGATCGCGTCACAATCCTGTCGGGCGTCGATGATCAAGATTTGGCAGCGTTGTACGGCGGCGCGGTTGCGTGTGTGTTTCCCTCGCTATACGAAGGGTTCGGCCTCCCGTGTGTCGAGGCCATGGCCTGTGGTGTGCCCGTTATCGCCTCGCACGGCGGGTCACTCGCTGAAGTTGTCCAGGACGCCGGGATCATTGTCGACCCATTTGACAGCGAGGCTATTGCAATTGGTGTCAGACGCCTGATGGAAGATCGGGAGTTCCGGTCTGACCTAATTGTCCGTGGTCATTTGCAAGCCGCATCGTTCCGGTGGGAAGAAAGTGGTCGGAAGGTCCTGGAGGCCTTCAAGGGCATTGTTGGTCGTTGACCAAAGTGTCATCAATCGGACGCGCTTCCGGTCTCGACAGGTTCCCGTGGTGCCACGCGTTCCCATTGGTCAAGCGCCAGAAGGTACGAACTGAATTCGGGCATCCCACCCGAGGCACGTTGCCAGTCCCTCCAGGCGCGCTGGAACTCGGTGTCCGCCCGCGCGAGGTCTGCCCAAGAGTGCTGACCATTCGTTTCGGGACGGTCCTCGCGCGCTGAAAGGGTCTCGTAAGAGGACCGCGCTCGCTTGAATACCTCGTATTCGGGCATTCCTTCAGAGGCAATCTGCCATGAGGTCCACGCCAGGTACCAGTTGGTCCACGCTTCACGCGAATGCACGTCAGTACGGCCGGTCTCTTCCACCGGATGAACCCTACCGACCGGGCCGTATGTTCGCAATTGAGTGCGATACCCGCGGGCAACACGTATGGTCAGGCATGACAGAAGTACAACGCCTCCGCGCCGAACGTGACCGAACCGAAGCCGCTTGGGAACATGCCAGCGCCGGGATGCCCGAGTTCAAGGCAGCTGAGAACGCGTGGGAGCAGACGCGCGTCGCGCGAGCCGAGTATGACCGGCTATTCGCGATTTGGAAGGCCGCGTCAGCGCATATGCCAGAAGAGGCAGCGTACGCCGCAGCCGACGCCGCCTGGAAGCACGCGCGCGACGCCCAGTAGATCAGGCCAACCCAAAGTGCCCACGACGTGTACCCACAGGCACACATCGTGGGCGTTTAGGGTCAACCTATGGAGGACCCCGCACCCGGCACGGAATATTGGCGCACCACAGACTCGTCAAGCTCCACGCCAATTCCTGGCTTTTCAAGCACGTGGGCCAAGCCGTTTTCGTCTACCTCTATGCCGAGCCCTCCAAATAGGTGAAGGTTCATCGGGGTTTCGGGCAGCGCGTACTCCAGGTAGCGGGCATTGGGAATTGATGCGATCAGGTGCATCGACGCGGCCTTGATGAGCCCGGTGCTCCACGCATGGGGGATGCAGGGCAACCCTCGGTCGGCGGCCAGGTAGGCGACTCGCCTCGCCTCTGTCAGGCCACCGCATCGGGTGACATCTGGTTGCACGATGCTTACATTGCCTCGGTCCATCAGGTCGAGGAACTCATACCGTCCCATGCAGTTCTCACCCGCAGCGGTTCGGATTGTCGTGCCGGCCGCTACCCGTGCAAACCCGACGAGATCGTCTGGTGGGAGAAACTCTTCAAGCCAGTATGGATGGAATGGTTCGATCGCACGCGCGAAATCGAGCACACGGGTAGCATCCCAACCCAGGTCAAGATCCGGACCCGGGTAGAAGCCTAAGTCGATCATCAGTTCCATCGCATCACCGGCCGCCTCGCGACCGGCCTCGACCAGTGCGGCGTCGTGGGCGACATCGAACCCCATCGGACCCCAGCCGAGCTTGATCGCCTTGAAGCCTTTCGCACGCCAACGCGCAACCTCGGCGAAAGCAGCGTCCGGCGTCTCTGGCATCAACACACTTGCGTACGCCGGGACCGACTTCTGGAGCGCTCCGCCAAAGAGCTTGTAGAGAGGAAGTCCGAGAGCCTTGCCTTTGATGTCCCAAAGGGCGAGGTCAATCCCGCTCATCGCCTGGATTGCAGCACCTCGTCTGCCGAACCACACCGAGGCGCGGTACATCTTCTCCCAAAGACGCTCGATGTCGAACGGATCCTCTCCGATGATCGTTTGAGCGAGTCCGGTGCACACACGATGTGACTTCGGCGCATCAATGATTGCGCGGATCACCTCTGGTGATGAATCCACCTCTCCCACGCCGGTAATGCCAGCGTCAGTATGGACACGGATGACAATGGCGTCCTGCGCGCTGTCGTTGATTGCGAGGACGTCCGGCACGCGCAGGACGATGGTTTCAACTGCCGTGATCTTCACTGGTCTCTCCTTGCGCTCGCGCCAATGTTCAACACACTAAACGAGAGTGGGCGCGATAACGAATTCGCCTCGCGCGCGGACTGGAATAGCTTCCTTTAGACCGACGGCGGGATTTCGCCACCCTTGAACTCCACGTGCCCGGCACGCTTTCGGGAACCGGCTGCTGAGACTTCAGCGATCTTTGACTGAAGGAATTCCCGATACGCTTCTCGGGAAATCGGCATCGTGACGGTCTCGTCCAAATGAGAGGAGAGGTACATCGCATTCCCAAGTTCGAGCGCGTGCAGACCGTCCTCGCCAGTTGCCACTATTTTCAAGGGATCACCGTCGCGAACGGCCTCACAGAAATGTTCGAGGAGAAGCCGGTGCGCGCCCGTGCCTTTCGGAGACTCATCGGTGTCAACGTCCTCCCAAGCACCAGATGGTGATTGGCCGTGTGGAGAGGTCAGAAGTTCCTCTTCCAGGGATCGCTCCATACGGTAGAGGCGGAGTCGCCCGTCCACGGCCTCAAGGGTGCCAAGGGTGCCCCTGAAAAGGAATTCCGTTCGGCCAGGCCACTCTGCGGTGGTGGTGTAGAACGTGTCCACGCGGTCATCGCCGTGTTCCAGGAGGGCGCCAACCGTATTCTCGACCTCGATTTCATGGATCCGGGTACGTGCGGTCGCCTTGACCCTGTCAGGGCGACCAGCGAGCCATGAATACAGGTCCAGATGGTGGGGAGCCTGGTTCATGATGACCCCGCCCCCTTCACCAGCCCACGTGCCTCGCCAACCACCAGAGTTGTAGTACGCCTGGGTGCGGTACCACCCGCTAGCAATGAAGTTGACCCGATAGATTCGGCCAAGTGCACCGGATTGGATCAATTCGCGCGCCTTCATGTAGGCAGGTACGAGGCGCTGATTGAAGTCCATGCCCAGCATCACCCCCGCGTTCTTGCACGCGGCAATGATTCGGTCAGCAGATTCCGGCGTGTGCGCAATCGGTTTTTCGCAAAGGACATGGATCCCGGCTCGCGCCGCCGCAACTGCTGCCTCCTCGTGCTGCGGATGGGGTGTGGCAATGACAACGACATCCGGCTTCGTTGCGGAATACATTGCCTTGAAGTCCTCGAACGCAGGCAGGACCGGCGCGTGATGATCGGTGGGATGCTTGGCGAGTGCCTCCGCGCGTTCATGGTCGATATCGGCAATGCCAACGAGTTTGAGGAGGCCACCATCGTTGCCGGCTGCTGCCTCGAGTGCCCGGGCATTGCGCACGTGGTCGCGCCCCATGACGCCAACGCCTACCACTGCGACGCGCACTGGTCGATTAGGTCCTGTTCCAACGCTCATGAGATCTCATCCATTCAATGATTGCTAACCCGCGGTGACCCGGTGGCCATTTGGAAAGTCAGGCATCCGAGGCGGCGGGGTCGGTCAAACCCGTCGGGCTTGCGATGCATGTGACAGGGTATCTGTCCGGCCGCACCAATGCTGACTTGGATGACTTCCGGCCTCGCGCACGATGGCCGGAGGCACTTCCCGCCAGTTTCGCGAGTGTCCGACACTGAGGTAGCCTCACTCGACCGACATCGGTAGAGTGCCACCATCATGAACTCGACATCGACTGCCACGCACACCCTGTCACTGATCGTCGGCACCGTACTAACTCCGGATGTCTCCCCGGACCTCGCCGGCGTGACGATCCGAAACGGGCGCATTATGTCACTCATCCCGAGGCGCGGCCCCCAACGCGATGCCATCCTCGCTGGTACGACAGTCATCGACCTGGGTGAGGAATCGACCCTGATGCCAGGGTTCATCGACGTCCATACCCACGGAGGTTGGGGCGAACGGTACGTCGATGGCCCCGACAGTGCGACGCTGATCCTCCGTCGCCGCGCAGAGAGTGGCTGTACCGGTCTCTTGATGACCGTAGGAAACTACGGACGGGCGCCTGTTGCAGAGACATTGTCTGGCGGAGAACCTCCTTGGGTGACTGAAATGGCATCTTGGCTACCGGGACTTGGCAGCCTGACAGGTATTCCGACCGGAGGCGCAAGGTCACTAGGCATGCATATCGAGGGACCGTGGCTGAACTGGGATGCCTGGGTGGCCTGGGGTGCGAGAGGTGCCAGCGGACGAAGCGCCATCCTTCCCGAGTGGGATGATTTTGCCCGGATGCAGGAACTCTCTGGTGGTTCAATCCGCCTCGTTTCAGCGGCGCCGGAGTTTCCAGGTGCGCTTGAGTTCATCTCACGTCTGACTGGTGCCGGGGTGGTGGTCTCAGTGGGACACACGACGGCGCCGCCCGAATTGGTTCGTGAGGCAATCGACGCTGGCGCGCGGCACGCGACACATACATTCAATGGAATGCAACCACTCCACCACCGAACTCCGGGTGCGGTTGGTGCGCTGCTGACTGACGACCGCGTGGTGTGCGAACTGATCGCAGACGGTGCCCACGTGCATCCGCTCATGCAGCAAGTGCTTTGGCGCGCCAAGGGATCGGACCGGGTGGCGTTGGTCACCGATGCGACCCGGTGGGGTGGACTTGCTCCCGGGCGGTATGAGGATGCCTCCACCGGCAGGTCGTTTGAAGTCCGGGACGACCTCGGATGCTGGTCGGAAACGGGCAACCTGGCGGGGAGTGGGTCGCCGGCTGACCGGAACATTGCGGTATTGACGTCTGCGGGGGGTGTTCCGCTCGCCGATGCGGCCCGGATGGCCTCCACCGTGCCAGCCAGCCAGCTCGGACTCGGTGACCGCAAGGGGCGGATCGCTCCGGGATTTGATGCGGATTTGTGCGTTCTCGCTCCTGTCCCAGGTGCGCGCCTGGGCGGCGCGCTCCCGGATCTGAACGGATCGGACCTACGGTGCATCCTCACAATCGTTGATGGGGATGTCGTCTATCACCGGTCGGAGCGATAGGACGGTGTGTGGAGTGCCGGGATGCGAGTGATAGGTGTTGACATCGGCGGGACCAAGGTTGCAGCGGGTCTCGTCGAAGCGAATTCGGGCAGTCCGCCGGTCTTGACTGCTCGTGCCCGTGGTCCGGTTGATCCAACCACCAACAAGGGCGGCACCGCAAGCATCTTGGAGGTCGTGGACCAAGTCTGGCGAGACGCGAAGAGCCACGGGTCTACCGTTGCTGCGATTGGGGTAGCGTGCGCTGGGTCCGTCGACCACCACTCCGGGGTCCTTCGTCGTGCCTCGAACATGGCGTGGATCGACCTCGGGATCGCTGAGGCACTCGAAGCCAGGTATGGCGTCCCCGTGACCGTAGAGAACGACGTCAACGCGGCCGCATGGGGCGAGGCAATCTTTGGCGATCCTGATCGCGAGTCTTCGAGTGCGATCCCTACGATTGCCTACATCACCGTCGGTACTGGGATTGGGACTGGTGCGGTGGAGGGAGGGCGAATCGTCCGCGGCCGGGCGGGCGGTGCCGGCGAATTGGGGCACCTCCCGGGCCTCGCCGGTGCGGTAGACCCCGATGCTGGCGCGGTGGTCTGTTCATGTGGCGCGCGGGGCTGTGTTGAAGCGGTTGCGTCTGGTCCCGCCTTTGCGTCAGCGGGACAGTCCTGGGCTCGGGATGGCCGGGCGCCCGGCCTGGTTGAGGCAAGCCACGGAGACCTCTCAAGGATCGACGCGTCGATGATCACGCGCTTGGCGACTGCAGGAGATACCGACGCCCTTCAGCTCGTTGCCCGCGAGGGGCGGTTCATTGCCCAGACCATTGCCGTCGCGTGGCGGGCGTATGCCCCGGATGTGATTGTGCTTGGTGGGGGAGTGATGAACGCCGGTGATGTGATGCTGTCGGCGGTCCAAAATGGCCTTTCCAACCTTGCGGTCTCCGGACCGTCACGATTGCGTGAATGCTCATCATGGGTATTGGCGTCGCGCCTTGGGGACGACGCAGGGGTGATTGGTGCGGGCGCGTTGGTGGTGGTTAGACCTGCATCCTGATCACTCATGTATTTTGCAGATGCTGTTCACTACGAGCCGTCCATCGCTATGCTTCCCTGTGCGTAACACGGCGTTCGTGGTCCAGTGCGTGACACGGCGTTGGTCATGAACTCGTTGTGGGAGATGGGTTTGGCGCCTGTCATGCCATTGCCACGGACGATAATTTCGTACACTTGTTCTAGATTGGCGCGTTCAACCGACAATGGTCACCAAGCAACCTTCCCTTTTCGATGAGCTGGAAACCCGATTGCCTGCTCCGTCCCTGCCTGCTGACGCCGCTGATGCTGGTTCACAAGTGATGGAACCACCGGTATTCGAAGTAGTTACTGAGCGCCTGGTTGGCGGAGTGGGTTCCGAGGTTGCTGTCTCCGAACCGAGAGTTGCGGCGATTTCGGAACGGCGGAGCCGTGCGAAGGCGACGCCTCCAGGTACAGGTCAGACCTACACAGGTGCCGATATCCAGGTTCTCGAGGGTGTTGCAGCGATCCGTCGCCGTCCCGGGATGTACATCGGGTCGACCAGCACCTCCGGGTTGTGCCACCTCATTTATGAGGCGGTGGACAACGCCGTCGACGAGGCGAACGCCGGACACGGCAAGCACGTCCTGGTCCGCATCGACAAGGACGGATGGGTGACCGTACGGGATCAAGCGCGCGGGATACCTATCGATCCGAAGGAATACCAGGGACGCATGCTTCCGGCGGCAACGATCATCCTGACCGTCCCCCATTCCGGTGGCAAGTTTGAAGAGGGCGCGTACAAGACCGCCGGTGGCCTCCACGGTGTCGGTGCGACGGTCATCAATGCGCTGTCCCAGGAGCTTCACCTGACCATCTGGCGTGACGGGGTCTGCTTCACCCAGGAGTTCCGCCACGGCGAGGCCAGACCGCACCGGACCAGACAGTTGGCGCCATTCGAACGTGCGCGGACTGGTACCGAATTCCGGTGGCGACACGACACGACAATCTTCGATCCGGATGCCACCTATGCGATTGACCTGATCGAGGGACGCCTTCAAGCGGCTGCATACCTCAACCGCGGTCTCGAGATCGAGTTCACGTTCTGGGACCCGGATGCCGAGGCGATGGTGACACGAACGTACCTCTCACGGGAAGGGGTGGCGGATTTCGTGCGCTACCTCACGCCACCGGATAGCACTTCCCTCTACAAGGCCCCGATCACCATCCTTCGAACCCGGGAAGACCCGGGATTGGGTCAGGTACAGGTTGAGGTCTCGCTACTGCCGAATACGGGATATCGGACGACGATCCATAGTTTTGCCAACGGTGTCAGGACAAGGGATGGTGGCGTCCACGAGAGTGGGTGCAAGGCAGCTTTGACTCGGGTCCTGAATGATCAGGCCCTGCGTGCTGGGGTCCTGAAGGAACGTGACAAAGGTGGCTTCAAACCCGATGTTATCCAACAGGGTCTGGTTGCGGTCATCAGCGTCAAACTTGGCAACCCGCAGTTCCAGGGTCAGACGAAGGAACGCCTCAACAATGCACCGGTAGAGGGCATTGTGCGCTCGGCCGTGGACGAGGGGCTCAAGGACTGGTTCGAGACCGTCCCTGACCGCGGACGCGACTGGTTGCGCAAGGTCAATGACATGCAACGCGCCCGGAACGAGGCGATGCTTGTCGAGGAGTTGGCGCGGACCGGCACCCGCAAGGGAGGCGAACTGATCGACACGTCGGTGTCCAAGAAATTCATCCCATGCATCACCAAGGACCGCGCGCGCAGTGAACTTCTGATCGTTGAAGGCGATTCGGCCGGAGGCTCGGCATCTCAGGGTAGGTTTTCCGAGTTCCAGGCAATCCTGAAACTCCGGGGAAAGCCGCTGAATGTCGCGAAGGCCGATCTCAAGCGGGTGGTTGAGAACGAGGAAATCAGGACGATCATTTCGGTCCTGGGATGCGGCACGCGAGCATCCTTCGATCACTCCCGGTTGAAGTTCGGCAAGATTGTCATCCTGACCGACGCCGACGTTGACGGCCTCCATATTCAGTGCCTGCTACTGACGCTGTTCTTTCAGGAGTTTGCGACCCTGATCGAGCGTGGGCATGTCTACATCGGCACCCCACCGCTGTATTCGGTCACGTGGAAGGGCAAGACCACTTGGCTGATTGATGATGAGGCGCGCGCACGGTGGCAGTCCCAACACCGGGGGGCCGAGGGTCTGGAGTTCCGACGTTACAAGGGTCTTGGCGAGATGACCGCAAGGCAACTTCGTGACACCACGCTTGATCCGGCACACCGTGTCTTGCGTCAGGTCACGCTCGAGGACGCTGTCGTGGCGGCGAATCTCGTGTCGGCCCTCATGGAAGAGGGGAATGCCGAGCAGCGTCGACATTACCTTGCCAAGAACGCGCGCCAGATCGGTGACCTCGATGTCTAATTGGGCCAGGCCGGTGCGGTGCGCCAGGAGGTTCGTAGTCGGCACGTTCGCGGGCGACTTGACGGCATTTGACCGATTGACCGCCCAGTCGCCAAAGGCATCCCCGTGAGTGCCAACGACGGCGCCGGCACCATCAAGCTTGAAGAGTTCGGTGCGATCCTGGAAAAGGCCTTCGTCACCTATGGACTGTCGGTCGTTACCGATCGTGCGCTTCCCGATGCGCGCGATGGAATGAAGCCGGTCCAGCGACGCATCCTCTATTGCATGTTCGCGAATCGCTATACCGCGAACCGTCCCACCGTGAAGTCCGCAGAGGTCGTCGGGAAGGTCCTAGGTGACTATCACCCTCACAGCGATACCGCGGTGTATGACGCCGCCGTGCGGATGGCGCAAGAGTTTTCTCTCAGGTATCCGCTCATAGAGGGTCAGGGCAACTTCGGATCGATCGATGATGACCCGGCCGCTGCCTATAGGTACACCGAAATGCGGCTGTCGGCACTTGGCGAACTCATGTTGCGTGATATCGACCGTGAGACCGTGCCCCTGAAGCCCTCGTACAAGCAGGATCCGAAGGTTGTTGAACCAGAATATCTCCCCGCTCGCATCCCGCCGGTTTGCAATCCGGCGAGTGGTATCGCGGTCGGTCTCGCGACCAATATCCCGCCTCACAACTTGACTGAGGTCCTGAACGCCTGCCTTGCGTTGTTCGACAACCGCCAGATGGACGTTTCCGAACTCATGAGCCATGTCCGCGGACCTGATTTTCCGTTCGGGGGCATTGTGATCGGTCAGGATGGCATCCGTGACTACCTGACGACCGGCAAGGGGCGGGTGGTCGTGCGTGGCGTCGTGAAGCTTGAAGAGAATGGCCGGCAGCGTTCACTGGTCATCAGTCAGTTGCCACCGATATCCAAGGCACGCCTAAAGGCAGGGATCGTCAAGGCCTTCAATGACCGTAGGTTGGATGGCCTCGTTCCCGAGGTTCGAGACGAATCGGACACTGAAAAGGGAGTGCGGATCGTCCTCGATGTGAAGCGTGATGGCGATCCGGTCCAGATGCTGAATGCGCTGTACCGGTATACCGACCTCCAACTTGCGGTCTCTGTGCAGATGGTGTTCCTGTTCGGTCAGCCGATGCTGCCGGCGAGGCAACCTCGTCAGGCGGGGATGGTCGAGTTGCTTGTCCACTACAACGACCATCAGGTAGACGTCTTGCGCCGTCGCGCGGCCCATGACCTCGCCGGAGCGAAGGAACGGCTCCACGTGGTCCTTGGCCTGATCATCGGGGCTGCCAACGCACCGGAGATTGTGAGAATCTTTCAGGGCGCTGCTGACCGTGCCGAGGCCAAGACGCAGATTCGCGCGCGTTACAACCTCAGCGAAGCCCAAGCGGAAACCATTGCCGGCATGACCCTCGCACAGGTCACGAGGCTTGATGCGTCGCGATTCGCGAATGAGCGACGCACCCTTGAGGAACGGATTGCGGAACTCGAGGCGCTTCTGGCGGATCCCGCGAGACAGGTTGAGGCGGTCAAGGCGGAGATGCGGGAAATCATTGCCGTTCACGGTGATCCACGAAGGACGGTCATTGATCCCACCGCCGATGCGACCGTTGAAGTGAGCGAGGTCGCGCCGAGCATCGAGACCAAGCCAGTGACCACCGTTCTTACTGCTGATGGTCACCTCAAGACGGTGCCCCCCGATACCTTCAGGCGCTCAACAACTCGCGAATATCCGGTGATCTCACTCGGAACCGCACGAACGGTGGACGCGCTCCTTCTCGTTACAGACACGGGAAAGGTGTGTGTCGTGCGTGTTCAGGACCTTCCCGAAGGGACACGCGCATCGCGCGGGGAGCCAGTTCGAAAATACGTTCGGCTGGAACCGACCGACACGGTCGTACGCGCGCTTACGGTGGAGACCTTCGACCAAGGTGACGACAACTCGCTTTCGCTGGTCATGGTGACCCAGTCAGGACGTATCAAGCGAAGTGCGATCTCCGAATACCGGTCTCTCGGCGCGACTGGTGTACTGGATTTCCGGCTCTCGGCTGGCGACCGTCTTGTGTCAGGATTCCTATCGTCAATCTCGGACGACATCGTTTTCGTGACGAGTGACGCTAAGGGGCTGCGCATCGCCGGTACGGAGGTCAGACCAACCGGACGCGCAACCCAGGGTGTCGCTGGCGTGGGACTATCGCCTGGAGCACGGGTGATTGCTGCCGGTGCGTGCCCGCCAACGGGTTCCGAGGGCCCCACCGGACTATTCACCTTGTCCGCAACCGGCCATGGAAAGCGGACCGCGATCGCCGAACTTCCGGCCAAGGGTCGCGGGACGGGTGGGGTCCTTGTGGCGCCGAACGGCACCGTTCTGGCGGTAGCGAGTATCCATCCGCATGACGCCACCGTACTTGTGCGGACGAGCGACGGCACGGTTACCCGGATCACTCCCACGCAGGTGCCGTTGCAGTCTCGCACCGGCCGGGGAATCCCTCTGGTTTCGATCTCTGCCGATGACCCAGTCGTGGCCGTCC